>JGI994J12354_10000541_pt1 | contig 37726 bp, 35 predicted proteins | sample IntmicLarv3ML3BL_FD_12354 | JGI IMG/M metagenome (IMG submission 12354) | reverse complement strand
ATTGAAGGCAGGTACAAGTATGTTAAGATTATTCTTAGATTAGCTAATGGTTATTCTAACTTTGATCGTTTTAGAAATCGTGCCTTATTCACTCTTAATAAACACTCTTCCTACTGTGATTCTAAACTTCCTAATGACATTCCTTCACATATTAAAAGAGGCTAGATTTTATCAATCTTTCCTCTTTCTTTTTTTACTACACCCCGGGATTCTTTATATTACCAAAAAAACTAATCAACTGGGCTAACATTTCGAAACAAATTAAAAGGATAATCATCACTAGACGATCACCCTTATAGTAACATCCTATCTTGTTAGTACTTAATGCAACATTTTCTTTTCTTAGTTCATGCTTTAGCGTTTAATTTACGGCTAATAACCATACTCTTCTTTAATAATTATTACATGGATACGATGCAGTTGGTGAGAACGACTGATAGTCACATAGGCATCACAAATCCTGTCATCACTATTACAGTTTGCGCAAAAACCAAATTCAACACATGGAGTGTTCTTTCCTAAACGAGCAGCATTACTTGGCGCAGCTAGATTAGAAAGCCTTTTTTTGGCTTCTTCCATATCTGCGACTAGTTTGTTTTGTCCCATAACTACAATTACTTTATCAGGTCCAAAAATCATTGCAGCAACTCTATTACCACTACCATCAATATTATACAAATCACCTTGCATCGTTAACGCATTAGTACTGGTAATCAGCACATCACTAGTAAAGGCTTGTCTTAGTACTTCATTTCTTTGTTCCTTACTTAGTCCCTCCGCATACCTATCTTGTACCTTGACATCCATGTCATAAACCATTGATAGAATTCCAGTTTCTTCCAAAGTCATTGAACCTCCCAAACTAATGGTTGCCCCATTTGGTATTAGTTTTCTGACTAATTCCTTCGCTTCTTCCTTGTTTTCCACAATATCGCAAAGAAAACGCCTCTTCTCTAAAGTGCTCTTAATTCTTTCCAATTTTCTGTTCATTATAGTTTGTGTAATTGCACTCATTAATTATACCTCCTTATTTGTTATCACTCAGAACTCTTGATTCATCAAAATCAAAAGTAATGATGCCACAGTAATCAACTGTCTTGTCACTATACTTAAAGGCCTTCATCAGCACCCCATGACAAACCACAATAATTTTATCAAAGTGAACATATGGTAATAAACTTTGATAAGCCCGGTCAAATACTTCCTGAATAGTCTCATAATTGTAAGTGTATAGTGGATGTTTCTCTCCCTTATACTTAACAAAATCAATATTTGGCAAAGCGAAGTCTTCACCACAAGCAAACAGATATGGATTGTCGGGTAACCATTCATGTAGTCCAGGTTGAATCTCAATATCCAGTTGCAGTTTTTTGCTGATTACATATGCAGTTTGTAAAGCACGCGTAAAAGGGCTTACTACAATTATTTCGGCTCCACTAAGCCGCTTGTCGTTAGCAACCAATTCAGCTTGTTCAATCCCTTTTTTAGAAAGCGGTCCAAATTCTTTACCAAACCCTACATACCTTGGAGCATCAAAAAAACTATAATCTGGTTCTCCATGCCTTACCATCACAACTTTTACCATGAAAGTCTCCTAGTTCTTATTGATTCCATTCTATCACATTATCAAATATTTTTATGTTACTATTTAAACTTCTCGTCACAAAAAAGGCAGTTTTAACACCGCCTTTGCCTAAAACAATTCTTAATCTATTATTATGCTTTAGTTTTTCGAGATTCTAGGTAACAAAGCCCCAAGAATGCTACAACAATGATTCCGATTCCAACATAAGGATTAATCAATAAACCCATTACTACCATTACATCAATACAGTCATGACCAACACCAGCGGCACCATATGCTGCATAATCAAAGATAGTGAACAAGAATCCTGATAAGAAGATAAGTAAGAAACCATAAACGAAACCAGCAATAATTGCTCCTCTTCTTCCTCCATTAGCGTTACCTAAAATACCGGCTACACCGCCTGTGAAGAAGGCTCCAATTATTGAAACAAGTGGAGCTACTCTAAATATGGCAGAACTAACAAACATCGCCACAATCATGCCAATAACTGCTGTTACAAAGCCAATCATTAAACTATTTGGAGCATAACCAAACAAAGCAGGAACATCAAGTGCAGGGATTGCCCCAGGAACCACTTTATCAGAAATTCCTTTAAACGCCGGAACTAATTCTCCTAAGAACATCCTCACTCCCTGTAATAACACAAGTATACCTGCGGTAAAACCTAGTGCCTTAAGGATTCCGAAAATGATGTAATTGGTGTCTGCTGCATACGGTGCTACAGCTTCTGGTCCCGCAAGAATAGTAATGAGTAGATAGAAGATTCCCATTACAATAGAGACTGACATTGAAGTGTCTTTAAAGAACTCTAGTGATTCTGGTAGTTTAATATCCTCAGCATTTTTTGATTTGTCGCCTAAGAAACCACCAATATACGCTGCTACAGATGTGCCAATCGTAGTTAAGTGTGCAATCGCAAAATTATCTGTTCCTGTAACTTTACGCACAAGTGGTTGAGCGATTGCTGGTAGTGTAACCATTAATAATCCTTGCAGAACACTCCCTATTATAACTATCATCGTCTCATTAAAGCCACCGGCAGCATATAAACTGCCCGCAATTGCAACAGATAAAATCCACATCATATGCCCAGTTAGGAAAACATACTTAAGGGGCGAAAAACGCGCTAGAGCAACATTTACTAAAAAACCAATCGCCATAATCAAGGAACTAGTAGTCGCTATAACAGCTACTGCACCTTGCATTGCTCCAACAACTGCTTCGGAACTGGTCGCAAAGCCACTTAAATTAAACACATGAGAAAACAAATCCACAAATGGTAGTATTTCTCCTACAATAAGCCCAGCTCCTGCTGATAATACCAGCATTCCCAATGCGGTTTTTACTGTGCCTGAGAATACTTGACCAGCTGATTTTTTTTGTAATAGCAACCCTACAAAAGCTACTATTCCCAAAATTAAAGCAGGAGTTTTGAAAATATTTAACACAAAGTTAATCATAAATTATCCCTCTTTTCTTTCAAAATACTCACTAAGTTTAGTCTTAACTTCTTCTACATCCACTATATTGCTCACAAAAACTACATTTGGTTCATCAACAAAATTCTTCCTAAANCCTTCAGTTGTAACAATCAAATCACATTGAACTCCTTTAATCGTCCCCATATCCCAGTGTTCAATCATGCATTGGCGATTCAACTGCTGCATAGCAGTATCTACAGTCATTTTAAGAATTAGGCTTGAACCAACACCCAAGCCACAGACAGTTACAATCTTCATTACTTCTCCTTTCGTTATAGACAATCGATTTTTTCACGATAATCTCTAATATGCTTCTTGTTAATCTCATCCCCCCTGTCCAGGTTACTACTAACATAAATCGGAACTTCATAACCACTTTCAGCACTCAGTTCAATGGTACGAGCAATGATAGCGTCCATAACACTCATACCTAAGATGGTAGAGGTTCCGATAAACTTGTCTTTCACCAACTCATGATTTAGACAAGCATCACCTTCAACACATTTAATATCAATAACTGCATCAGCCACATCAGCTAACTTTTTGCCACTCGAATGCCTCGAGCTTACACTATCTGAAAATTGAATTGAAGTTAAGGCAACAACTTTCATCCCTATTTTCTTTGCTGCTAAAGCCATATCTACTACCCCAGCATTTCTTCCAGAAATCGAAACAATTATCATAGTGTCTTTTTCGGACGTATTCTCTAGAGCTAAATACTCATCAGAGAAACCTTCAACCCTTTCCTGAAAAGTACTCAATTTAGCTTTAGGAAAAAGAGCCAAATGGGGAATTAAAAGAGCATTTACTGGCACCAAACCTCCCGCACGATAAAATACTTCCATCGCAAACATTTGAGAATGCCCACAACCAAAGACATGAATAACACGGTCGTTAATTACTGATTTGGCACAATATTCTGCTGCTAATTCAATTGCCTTTATTTCCTCTTCAAACTGTTTTGTTAACTGATTTTGCACTATTTCAATAAATTCTAAATGCTTCATATTTTCTCCTTATCTATTAAGCGTATTTTTTTCAATATATCTTCCTTACCCCCGTTATTGGTAATCAATTCGTAAAATTCCTTGTCTTGTAGCAACACACTTAATTGCTGCAACATCCCTAAATGACTTTCACTATCAACAGCGGCAAAAGAGAATGCACACTTGATGGTCTGATTATCAAAATCATCAAAGACTATCTCTTCGTCTAATACAACCAAAGCTAATCCCGAATTATTCACACCATAACCAGGTTTTCCATGGAACAATGCTATCTGAGGTACAATAATTACATAAGGACCAAAAGTATGGATTGTTTCTATCATAGAATCAATATACCTTGGTTCGACATATCCCTCACTAACTAATATCTCTCCTCCTTTCCTCACACATTCTTTCCACGTAGTTATACTTTGATTTGTCAGCACTGTTTTTTCATTTAAATATTCACTAATCATTATCCCTCCAGTGGTTATGTCATTATAACCAGTTATATCAAAAAAAACAAAGCGCAGAACTATGATTCTAATTTTACCGTAAACTTAAAGGTGTCCCCTTTGGAAACGATTTTAGAAAAACAAACTAAACGATCATTAGAATACGAGGTTCTTTTTACTAATAGTCCATATTGGAACTTTGGACAATTCAACTTAGCACATTCTACTTCATTTAGCACACAAGCTTGAAAAGTTTCAATGGCTTTATTTATTACTACTCCATAATCCTCCTCTAGTGCTTTGTAAAGCGACTTATGATTCAAATCTACATCTAATAGAAACTCAAAACCATCATGTTTAAAATACGATCTTTCAATCATTAGTGGTTGATTCTCAGCACATCTTAATCGCTCAATATAAATAACTTTATCACCTTGATTCATTCCTAGTTGAAGAGCTAGTTTTTCATCGGCTTCGATAACTTCTCTTTCCACCAAGATAGTAGTAGATATTTTGCCTTGCTTTTCCATTTCCTTGGAAAAACTATACACATTACCCAGATTTTGAACAATACTACTGCCAACAACAAAAGTTCCCTTACCTTGAACCTTAGATAACTTCCCCTGCCTAACTAGTTCATCAATAGCATTTCTAACCGTAATTCTAGACATGCCATACATTTTGCATAGTTCTCTTTCCGAAGGAATCATGTAACCTTTTTTCCAAATACCTTCACTAATTTTGTCCTCAATTGTGTCAGCCAGCCGACAATAGAGAGGTATTTTGTCGTATATTGATGCCATAGCCCACCTCAATCAAATTATAACTGGTTATATCCAGTTGTCAACTGCTTTTGCAAAAAAAGAGCTATTGCTCTTTCCTTGTTACAATATAATCATTTTTGTCAAAATCGATTACTAAGTCAGCATCACCATCAATTGCTTCAGCAATCATCTTATGCGCTATTCTAGTTTCAACTTCCTTTTGAATGTACCGCTTTAATGGCCTTGCTCCAAAGGTAATATCATAACCTTGATTCATAATTTCAGTTCTTGCTTCCTTAGTAAACTCTAGGTGAATGTTTCTCGTACTAAGTCTATTGCTTAATTCCACTAAAAACTTATCAGTTATCTTTTCCAAAGCGCTAGTTGTTAATGAATCAAAAACAATGATATCATCAATTCTATTTATGAATTCTGGCTTGAAATACCTATGTACTTCTTGCTCATAGTCTTTTATTCTTTTTTCCTTATCTTGTTCAAACGCAAACTGAGAACCAAGATTACTAGTCATAATAATCAAGGTGTTTTTGAAGTCAACTCTATTTCCTTTGCTATCGGTAATATGTCCTTCATCTAATATCTGTAGCAAAACATTGAACACATCAGGGTGAGCTTTTTCTACTTCGTCAAGTAAAACGATAGCATATGGTTTACGGCGTATCGCTTCAGTAAGTTGCCCCCCTTCGTCATGGCCAATATAACCTGGAGGAGCACCAATCAAACGTGCTACGCTGTGCTTTTCCATATATTCACTCATATCTATTCTGACTATTTTACTCTCGCTGTCAAAAAGTTGCTCTGCTAATGCTTTAGCTACTTCCGTTTTTCCAACTCCCGTTGGACCCAAGAATAGAAATGAACCCAATGGTCGATTGCTATCTTGAATTTGCGCTTTCGCTCTAAGTATTGCATTAGTAACCAAAGTTAGGGCTTCATCTTGCCCCATAACTCTTTGCTTAAGAATTTGCTGTAAGTTAAGTAATTTTTCTCTTTGGGTTGCCATTAATTTTGTTACTTCAATATGAGTCCATGCTGAAACAATTTTTGCAATCATTTCTTCATCAACAATTTCTCTAATCATAGATGAATTCTTATCNACATTCTGACTAGCAGTAATTTGTTTCTCTAAAGTTGGAATGGTATCGTATTGCAATTTAGCAGCATCTTCATATCGAGCCTCATTTTGGGCATTCTCTAAATCAAGCTTTGCTTTTTCCAATAACTCGCGATAATTCTTTGCTTGGTCCAATTGTAATTTTTCATCTTGCCATTTGCTATGCACTTCATCACGCTTAGCTTTAAGTTGTCCCAACTCTGTTCTTAACTCACCTAAGCGTTCTTGTGTCTTGGTTGTCGTTTCATTAATCAAGGCCTTTTCTTCAATTTCAAGTTGCATCACTTTTCTCGTCAATTCATCCAACTCAACTGGCATACTATCCATTTCTACTCTAATACTTGCACATGCTTCATCCACTAAGTCAATCGCTTTATCAGGAAGAAAACGATCTGTTATGTAGCGGTCTGAAAGCGTTGCTGCTGCAATGATTGCTTCGTCTAGAATTTGCACCCCATGATGGGTTTCAAAACGNTCTTTTAAACCCCTTAAAATGGAAATAGTATCTTCTACAGTTGGCTGTTCTACGACGATTTTTTGGAATCTACGCTCTAAAGCTGCATCTTTTTCAATATATAAACGATATTCATCAAAAGTTGTTGCCCCAATACAACGCAATTCCCCTCTGGCCAACATTGGCTTTAGTAAATTTGCTGCATCCATCGAACCTTCTGTTTTGCCTGCTCCTACTAGGTTATGAATTTCATCAACAAACAGAATAATGTCTCCTTGAGCTTGCTTTACTTCTTCAAGTACAGCTTTCAGTCTTTCCTCAAATTCACCTCTAAATTTAGCACCAGCTATTAGCGAACCCATATCTAGTTCAATTAGTCGTTTATGTTTAATCCCAAATGGTACATCACCTTTCATTATTCTCCAAGCGATTCCTTCAACAATCGCCGTTTTACCAACACCAGGATCACCAATCAAGATGGGGTTATTCTTAGTTTTTCTAGACAAGATTTGAATAACGCGACGTATTTCTTCATCACGCCCAATAATTGGGTCAATCTTTCCATCCTTAACATCTTGGACTAAATCACGCCCATATTTAGCAAGCGCCTCTAATTGATTTTCACTATTACGCTCCATCATCTTTTTACCACCTCTTCTCTCTAATTCGGTTTTATACACTTTTTCTTTTTTTAAGTCATATTTCTTAACTATTTCTTTGGAAAGTGTACTATTGTTAAACAACAATGAAATAAAGAAAGTTGCTGTTGTTAAGTATGCTTCATCATGATTATTTGCATAGTCACTCGCTTCAATAAAGGCATCACTAACATCTTTACTCATACTTGGTTGTGAAGAATAACTTACAGTCGCAATTCTGCGCAGATGACTTTTAACAAGTTCAGCAAGTTCTTTCTTATCTATTTCTAGCCTACTCAATAAACCATCAATAACACCCTCATTTAAAATTGCTTGATACAAATGAGAACTTGTTAATTGAGGGTGCTTATATTCAGTAACCAAATTAAAACTTTTCATTATTATTTCTTGTAAACTTTCACTTAATTTATCAAAATCCATTTTCTACCTCCTTTAGCACTTGAGTCGATAGAGTGCTAATATATTTTGGAAAGAAAAGTAACACGAGGTTACTTAAATGCTTCCTTAAAACGATCAAAGACTGATTTCTTTTGGGTCTTTTCAATTTCCCTAAGTTTTTGATACATTTCTTGTTCATCTTTAGATATTGACTTTGGAATCTTTATTTCAACAATTACATATTGATCACCATTAGTACGGTCACTCTTGACCCCTTTTCCTCTTAGACGGAATTTTTGGTTATGTTGGGTTCCACTTGGGATTTTCAATTCCACTTCGCCATAAACAGTTGGCACATCGATTTTACAACCTAAAGTGGCATCCAAAGCAGATATTGGTACATAAATACTAATATCTTTACCATCCCTAATAAAGTGTTCATGCTTAGTTACTAGGATTTCAATGTATAGATCACCATTAGGCCCACCATTGGTTCCTCTTTCACCTTTGCCACTAACTCTTAACTGCTGTCCTGTTTGGATACCAGCAGGTATCTTAACTTCAACAGTAATCCGTTTTCTTTCATAGCCATTGCCATGACATTTAGGGCAAACTGTTTTAATGTGTTTACCACTACCTCTACAAGTAGGGCAAACACTCTCAGATTGGAAGACACCAAATGGTGTTCGTTGTTGGCTTAAAACTCTGCCACTTCCCTTACAAGTAGGGCAAACTTCAATATCGCTTTTACTTTTAGCGCCACTTCCTAAGCATTCCGTACATTGTTCATCAACATCTAGGGTAATATCTTCAGTTTTTCCATAGATTGCATCCATGAAACTAACACGCATCTGCATGAAACGATTCTCACCTTGATGTGGTGCAGTATTATTTCTTCTNGCAGTGCTACCACCCATACCACCAAAGAATGAACTGAAAATATCGTCAAAACCGCTAGCACCGAAACCTGAGAATCCGCCNCCAAAGTTCGCGCCATCCATACCTGCATGACCAAATTGGTCATAACTTGATTTCTTTTGTGGATCACTTAAAACATCGTAGGCTTCTTGAACCTCTTTGAATTTATCAGCGGCATCTTTTTCCTTACTAACGTCAGGGTGAAACTTCTTTGCAAGTTTACGATAAGCTTTTTTTATCTCCGCTTCACTTGCCCCCTTACTTAGTTCTAATATTTCATAATAATCTCTTTGTGTGGCCATACCCATATATATCCTTTCAGTCGATAGGCCTAGCAGGGCTAGACCTATTTAGTTTTTTACTTTTCAGTGAAATCTGCATCAACTATGTCATCTTCAGGTGCCGCATCATTAACTGGTTCACCTTCTTGATCTTGTTGTTGATACATTGCTTGAGCCATTTGATGAGCTGCTGCTTCTAAAGCATCCAACTTACTTCTCAAGGTCTCAATGTCATTTTCATCTAATGCTTTCTGCAATTCATCACGTAGTTTTTCAACTTCCTCTTTTTGATTCGCATCTACATTAGGGTTGTCTTCTTTTAGACTAGTATTGATTTGATGGATAAATTGTTCTGCTTTATTCTTCAACTCAACCTCTTCTTTACGTTTTTCATCTTCTGCTTTATGTTCCTCAGCCTCTTTTACCATTCTTTCAATATCTTCATCAGATAAACCAGAATTATTCTGGATAGTAATAGATTGTGATTTACCAGTACCGTTATCTTTTGCTGATACATGAACAATACCATTTACATCGATATCAAATGATACCTCAATCTGCGGAATACCACGAGGTGCTGGTGCGATGCCATCAAGTTTGAACATTCCTAAAGTCTTGTTATCTTGTGCCATTGGTCTTTCACCTTGCAAAACATGAATATCAACAGCTGGTTGATTGTCACTTGCAGTAGAGAATACCTGTGATTTTGAAGTAGGGATAGTAGTATTTCTGTCAATTAATGTAGTCATAACTCCACCCATAGTTTCGATTCCAAGTGATAATGGAGTAACATCTAGTAATAGCACATCCTTAACATCACCTGCTAATACTCCACCTTGAATAGCTGCACCAATTGCTACAACTTCATCAGGGTTAACTGATTTATTTGGATCTTTACCTAATTCATGGCGCACTGCTTCTTGAACTGCTGGAATACGAGTAGAACCACCAACCAATAATACTTGGTGAATATCATTCTTGGTTAATCCAGCATCTTTTAATGCTTGACGTACTGGCTTAATTGAACGCTCTACTAATTTTTTTGTCATATCATCAAACTTAGCTCTAGTTAATGTTAACTCTAAGTGTAATGGTCCCGCTTCTCCTGCCGAAATAAATGGCAAGGAGATTTGTGTTTGAATTACACCAGATAAATCTTTCTTCGCTTTTTCAGCTGCTTCTTTCATTCTTTGTAAAGCCATACGGTCTTTCTTTAAGTCAACACCGTTTTCTTTTTTGAAAGTATCAACCATATAATCAACAATAATGTCATCAAAGTCATCACCACCAAGTTTGTTATCACCAGCAGTTGACAATACTTCGAAGGTGCCATCAGCTAAATCAAGAATCGAAACATCAAATGTTCCACCACCTAAGTCATAAACTAGTACTTTTTGCTCAATATCAGTTTTATCAATACCGAACGCTAAAGCTGCCGCTGTTGGTTCGTTAATTATTCTTTCAACTTCTAATCCAGCAATTTTACCTGCATCTTTTGTTGCTTGTCTTTGGGCATCATTGAAATATGCTGGTACGGTAATAACCGCTTTAGTAACTGGTTCACCCAAATAACTCTCGGCATAACTTTTCATATATTGTAGAACCATCGCACTGATTTCTTGAGGCGAGTATTCTTTATCTTCTAGTTTAACTTTCTCATTAGTTCCCATTTTACGCTTAATGGAAATAACTGAATCCTTATTCGTAACAACTTGTCTTTTAGCAGCATCACCAACAATCTTCTCACCGTTTTTAAATGCTACTACTGAAGGGGTTGTTCTGTTCCCCTCAGGGTTGGCGATTACTTTCGCTTCACCGTTTTCCATAACCGCAACACAACTATTTGTTGTGCCTAAGTCAATACCTATAATTTTACTCATGTTCTTTTCCTCTTTTCTCTAATTTTTGTTTAGTCACTAACCTTAACCAAGGCAGCGCGCAAGATACGATCTTTCAGTCTGTATCCTTTTTGTAGTACTTCTATGACTGTATTAGGTTCAACACCCTCCACAGTTTCCTGCATAATCGCATGATGGAAATTGGCATCAAAAGGCTGATCCAAAGCATCAATCTCTTCGACCCCTTCATTCTTAAGCGCATAGGACAATTTTTGATAAATCATCTCCACACCTTTACGATAGGCATCATCAGTTGTTTCTTGCTCTAGTGCTTTTTCCAAAGCATCCATCGCGGGTAATATTTCCAATGCAAAGGTCTGTATCCGATACTTTCTAGTATTGTCTGCCTCTTGCTGTAAACGTTTCTTCATGTTATCAGCATCAGCATAAGCCTTAAAATACTCATTTTTAGCACCAGCAAGTTCTTGTTCTAGTTCATCAATTCTTTCCTGCAATTTAACTTCCTTTTTTTTCATTTTCTTATCACTTTTTTCTAGAGGTCTCATTTCCTCATTATCTAGTTCATTTTTCTTACTCATGTAAACCTCCTATTTTTTATAATATTTTTCTTCTAATAGTTGACTGACATAATCTAGCACCGACATAATTTTGTCATATTTCATTCGACTAGGACCAACTACCATCAATTGACCTTCATCAACCTCATTCATTCTAAATCTAGTAGATACAACCGCCATATCATCAATCCACATCAATTCACTCTTATTACTTGTTTTTAGAGTTGTCGCTTGAGAGTTGGTACTGATTTGGCGCCATACACTGCTATCTTCAAGCATGCGCATAATATTCCTTAGCCGCTCAATATCAGAGAATTCCGGTTGGTACAACATATTTGAAGCACCGCTGTAATAAGTACTTTCACTTGCGAATTTGATAAATGCCTGTAAGAAAGCATTGAATAACACTTCATGCCGCTTGACTTGATTAGCCAAAATAGGCTTAATCTCGTTCATCTTTTCAACTACTTCACCTAATGGTGTTCCCACNAAACGATCGTTTAATACATTGCAACAATTGGTAATATCATCTACTGAAACATTATCTTCGAAATGGAAAGTTTTATTCTCTGTATGTCCTTGATCAGTAATAAAAACTGCCACTGCTGTTTGCTCATCTACCGGAAACATCTTGATGTGTTGTAACTTTTGCATCTTAGCATCAGGTCCTAAGACTACCGACGCCAAACTGGTCATATGACTTAACACTTCACAACTTTTCTGAATAGCATCCTCTACTGAATCTATCCGCTCACTCACGAATACATTTTGAAGTTCAAATTTGTCTTTTTCATCTAAAGAACTCTCCATTAGATTTTCAACATAATAACGATACCCTTCCGTTGAAGGTATTCTTCCACTTGAAGTATGTGTTTTTTCTAATAAGTTTGCTTCCTCTAAAGCCATCATCTCATTACGAATGGTAGCTGAGGAATATGGAAGATCATACGTTGCCATCAAAGCTTTACTTCCAACTGGTTCAGCTGTTCTTACGAACTCTTCTACAATGCCCTTTAAGATAATAGCTTGCCTCTTTGTTAACACATAATCGCCTCCTTTTTAGCACTCTCCTCAAGTTTCTGCTAACAGTATATGACAAATAACTAGCACTGTCAACGGTTGAATGCTAAAACTATCATTTTTTCACAATAAAATCGCGAAACACCTTGAAAATTAGCGAATTACAACTAACACAAATAAGCCTTGTATAATTCCTATACTAATTATCCTTTATTACATTTTACCAGAGCCTCTTATTTCTTAGATGATTCCAACTCATTTATCACTTCAATACGTCTAACTTCGCCACGGTCTTGTATTTTTACAACTTCACTTACCATCGAAACAATGCAACCATTAATATTCTTTATAACATCAATATCAACAGTTTCTTCTTTCACTGAAGTAACACTTAATCTTTTTTCCACTTGAGATCCCGACATAAAATTAGCAAGTCCTAATGCTAATGAGATTTGTGTTTTCCATAAAGGAATTGTATTGATGATGCCTGATTGAATCTTATCCGCCAATTCGCAATTAATCGATTCTAGCATTCTTATCTGCAGTGCCATCTGAATTGAAATAGTCCTTGATAATTTCAAATCATATATCCGCCTCTTAAATCGATTAACTAACAGCTGAACATCATTAACTTTTTCCAAATCCATTTGGCTACTAGATTTTCGGGCTTCTTCCCACAATTTTGGTAATTCGATTTCTTCCATTTCTTTTGCCTTTTGCTCACCAGCAATAATATACAACGATATTTCTTTGAAAAATCTAACATTCTCATCAAGCAATAATCCTAATAACTCCATATCTTTCAATAACTGTATTCTATTTTTATCCAAAGCATCTACAATTGCATCTATATTTGTTTCTGTTTTCGAGTATTTAGCCATTAACTTATCACTTTTTAATTTACCACAATCAAAGATGCGAAAAATTCCCTTTTTATTCTCACTGGCACAAATATCAAAATCATATATTTGAGCTGTTAAATCAGCCAATCGCGTACCAATCTCCCCTACCTTTTTCGTTTTAGCATTATTAATTACTGACGAGGACAATTCAGTTATTCTTCCTTGCACATCAGAAGCATAGTCAATGATTGAGTACGCCTCAACAATAACGATATCTTGTGCAATAGAGTCTACAACGACTTGATCCTCTTTTGCTAGACTATTGTAATCAAGTGTCAAGCCATTTTCACTTGCTTGCAAAATATCGAATTCATCATGAACATCCAAATTAACAACTCTTTCTTCGCTCAGTAAATCATCAGACTTCAATACTGAATTCAATACTTTAACTTCGACTTTTGTTTCAATGTTTTTCTTCACAAATTCAGCACTCTCCTTAAAGCATATCAAGTTTAATCTGCAGTAATTCTTTTTTCATCTCTGGTGTTTTTGTAAATACTATGGTTGTTTTTCCGAAAAAACTCTTTTCTACATGCTTCTTAAATATCATCACATTTTGTTTCCTTTTGGCAATAATGGACGGAACACCAAAATATCTATTTCTAATTCTTATTAGATACCTTGGGTTTTCGATATCTTCAAGAAACTCTTTGATGCATTCTTTAAATAGCGTATTATCTTTTACTGTGCTATCTTCAAGAAAAAACAGTAGCCTAGAAAATTCTTTTTGTACATGGAACCCATATACTTTAGGAAATACCTTCATTTCATAGAGTGCATTTACTACTGCTTTGGATACCCTTTTTAGATTGGACACATTATTCATATCTATAATCTTATTATAGGCATTCACAAAATACTTTATCAATCCACTATTCGGTTTTTTCAAAACGAAATGACGAATTCTTTCATTAATGTAACAATCGAAAATAGGCACCTTGTGTCTTCTCACTGGTCTGTATTCTTTTAATGCTTCCTTCCACACGGCAACCATCTCCATGCGACAAGAGGCTTTTTGCAACATTTTCGCATTCATTTCATCAATTTGTTCTTTGCTCATACTGTTAACATTTTCATAGAAACCAAGTCTATCTATTCCATAATCGATTTTGTTTCGCTCTAAAAAGGTACCATCAAAAGCAGTAAACCTTCGCTTGAGGATTTCAAAATCTCTTCCCAGTGTATAGTGGTTTTCCACAGAGCTTTGTTCAACACATGCCAAGTGCCAGATATTAGCTGTTTTATTGTTATCAAATTTATTGACACGTATTGCCCTACCTCGCATTTGATTGGACAACACAAAAGAACCTACGAAACTGGCTAAAATTAAGGTGTTTACAAACGGCGCATCCCAACCCTCACCAATTAACGAACTAGTTCCTACTAACACTTGAATATCGCAAGTCTCAAATAGTTTTGTGATGATATGAACCATTTTCTTTCTAGAACTAGCACTAAATAGAACCTTTGAATAACTGAAATCATATTCTAAATCCTGAATGGTTAGTAATGAGCTCGGTAGCTTCTCGCTTTCACATATGTCCAACAATCTCTCTTTTAGTTCGGTGGGAATAATCACTAGTTTCCCTGTTAAAACGGCGAGATTGATATTACTATCTAAATTTCTTCTAATGCTCTCAAAGATTGGGATAACTCCAATGTTCTTTATTTCCGCAAATTCCTCAACCTCATAAATATCTTCTCTTATATAATCCGATATTATCACCATCTTTAGTTCATCCTTCATAAACCGAGATTCACTTTCAACAATTTGATTGATACTGTCTAGTTTCCCTTTATTTTGCTGTATTATCTTTTTAATTTCCTCACCATAACTAAGATTGACATGGCTTTCTTCAATGATACCGAGTTGGTTTAGTTCCTTTTTTAGATTCCTAAATACCTCTTCAAAAACCTTGTAGGAATTTTTATCAAAATACAAACAACCCTCAAGTAGGATTTCTAATTGTTTTATATCGAAATCTGGTATGCTTTTAAAAGGAATACTTATCTCATTTGTAGGAATTGATATTTGCTTAAACTTCAAAAAACTCAAAATGCTCAGATAATATTCAAAATTATCTAGAAATAGATCCACTTTGTCGCCTATGTCAATTAACCCTGGGTGCAGAGATATCGCCGTTACAAAATCTTGATTGTTGCATATTTTGGCACCTAGCAATTCAATTGTTTCCTTTTGTTTCTGTATCTTATTAACTTCATCTACCGTTGGATAATTTAAATACACATAATCTTGGTGATGACACAAATCCCCTTTTTCAACCAGCTCAGGTATCGTTATCTCTACATCAATATCCCCGCAAAGTTCAATGTAATTCTTCCACTCGCTACCAACGACATCATATGGAGGTGTCGCAGTCAAAGAAATGGTCTTAATATCTTTAAATTCTTTTAGTAATTTCACCAATGAAACCCACCATGACTTCTTAAGATGATGAGCCTCATCCAATATAACTGTTGAAACACTTTGCTCCTTAAGTAATTTATAGATATCAACTCTATGGTTTTCAGTCTTAACAACACTGTGAAGTGCCTGATAGGTGCAAATTGTTACTATTTTAGGATTGAGCAAATCATCACTTATAATACTCTCATCAATATTACTAAAGTCACTGGTTAGCCTTTGTACCCATTGCTGTTGTAAAGTAATTGAAGGAACACAAATTAACGTTGGCTTGCCTAGCTCAAGCATTAACTTCAATGCAAGTATCGTTTTTCCTGCTCCTGGAGCTGCAACTATATTAATTTTATCGTCTTGAATATATCTATGTGCCTCATCTAGAGCTTTTTGTTGATATTCCCTCAACTTATAATTAAAACTTGAATTTTCATTGAAAAAACTCATATCTATTCCTCAATACTTCCTAGTTCCGACAACAAAACCTTTAACTCTGCATAAATGTCCTGATTATCATCTTTATACAAGCGGCTTAATATTTTATTAAAAGCAAGTTCTACATCACAAATTGCCTTCTCAATGCTTACAATAGTATTTTCACTCAAAGTATCTTTCATCTCATTTTCTTTTATATAAACATACTGCTGTAAAATTTTGATTAGAGTTGGAATATAGTAATTCATAAAAGTAGACACTTTTTCAAGTTTGTCTTGGTTTAGTGAGACTTCTTTAAATATCTTGTCGTTTAAAATACAAACATTCTTTAAATTACTAGCAATGTTATAATTCCTTACTTTTCCATACATCTCACGTAGTTTTCGCATATCTCTTTGTAAATCGCGAAGTTTTTCTACATTGATATTTAAGGACTCATTCATTTTACTTTTCTTAGAAGTGAACATTCGAAATCTCCCCGCCAACTTTTATAGTATAATAACACATTACAACCCTATTATCTAATAGTGGTGTTGACAACCCAAAAGAACAATCCACACAGTTACTACTCATATACAGACATTACTGTATCTGTTTTTCAGTGCAATTTCCTTATTGTAACTATAATTATTTATTCTTTACACTAAAAAAGATGCCGCTACATTTTGGTAATAAGCATCTTCATTCTAATAATCTGATTATCTACTTTGTATATTCAATTCATCTTCTACTACCAAAATAGCACCTTCCTCAAACATCCTCTAACCCACAAATTTAAGCCCTTGGCTTAGGGTGTATCTTTAGTTTCAATCTATCCGCTATACTTTTTGGTACAAAAGAAGTCAAATCGCCACCATGTAAAGCAATAGTCTTAGCACTAGAACTAGACAAGAACGAATATTGAGGTTTAGCCAATAGGAATATTGTTTCAATGTCCTCTGATAACATCATATTAATGGTCGATTGCTTTAGTTCGTATTCGTAATCCATTACTGCTCTTATTCCTCTGATTATAACATCAGCACCAACACTGCTAGCAAAATCCACCGTCAACCCGCTACCAATAACAACTTTCACATTGCTAAAATCGCCTAGAGTTTCCTTTAACATTGCTAGGCGCTCTTCTGGTGAAAAAAGACTTTCTTTCGCCTCGTTAAACATCACAGCCACAATTACTTCATCAAACATTTTACTTGCTCTTTTGATGATATCAATATGGCCATAAGTTACAGGGTCAAATGTTCCTGGGTAAATTGCTCTTTTCATTAATTCTTCCTCCTAAAGTATCTAATTTTAGCAATACCATAACTGGATTCTTTATACAATTGCAGTTTTTGGTACTCGCTTTGATACTCATCTTCTTTTCTGTTTTCTACAACTACTACTCCATTTTTGTCTAGTAGCTCATTTTGTTCAATCCATAATAGAATATCTGCCAATTTACCATGTCTATATGGTGGGTCAAGATATATTAAGCGGAATTTCAAATTATTCTGAGCACATTTCGCCAGTGCCTTCTCATAATCCATTTTCCAAATCTCGCAGTCATTTTCAACTTTCAAACTAGCTACATTTTCCTTTATAACTTTGATAGCTTCGCTATCACTATCAACAAAAATAACTCTATCTATTCCCCGTGATAAGGCTTCAAGGCCCATATTGCCACTTCCAGCAAATAGATCTAGCATTGCCGCTCCAGTGAAGTAAGTACCTAACGAGGAATAAACTGCTTCTTTGACACGATCAGCGGTTGGTCGAGTATTTAAACCTTCCACGGCTTTTAGTTTCCGAGAGCGATACTTTCCAGCAACTATTCGCATAACTACGCACTTTGCCCTTTGCGATATTTGTCGATAATTGATTGCGATAACCCAACACAAATATACCACGATAGAAGACTAGAACCTCCACTCGATAACATCAACAACGGTACCCCGGTCAATGGTAAAAACGCTGTGGCTCCGCCAACATTAAACACAAAGTGAACAAACAAATAAACTGCAGTTCCTACCAGCACTACCTTATTCGCAATCCTATTAACCTTTAGAGCATAGGATATTAAACGCCAAATGATGGTACCATAAAGAATAAACACAATACTCAGCATAAACAAACCACCTTCTTCGGCGATAACAGCAATAATGAAATCACTAGTCGCAAATGGTAGATAACCAAATTTTTGCACACTCGCCCCAAGCCCTTGACCAAATAAACCACCTCGAGCAAAAGCAATTAAACTATTTGAGACCTGAAACCCATTCCCATACATGTCTGAAAAAGGATCAACCGATACTTTAAACCTGTTTACTTGATACTCACTTAGAAATGGTAGTTTTTCTAGCAAAGCCAGACCACTTGGTGAAAGTAAGAAGGATAGCAGAAAAATACCCGCTAACATTGCCAATATCAGGCCTATCTTTACTTTATTGAATCCTCGATGCACTGGTAAAATGTAACAACCAAAGAAGACAACAAATAACATTAAGCCACTTCCAAAATCATTTTGAAGTTGCAGAATTACTGCTATATATAAAATCAAAAAGATCCAGGGTGTTTTAGAAATTTCGAGCCAAGTACTTTTTTCCTTGGTGCCACACATAAAAGCAGCCACTAACAAAATCATCACGACTTTCGCAAATTCCGAAGGTTGTACAGTCACAGTCGAAAAGAAAGGTATTTCCAATTGAATCCAAGCATTGGTTCCATTGATATCTGGAAAAAACAAACACAATACTAAACCTGCTAATACAACGCTACCAAACATTACCATTATTCGACGAAACCAAGTAATATGTTTCATATTGAACTCATAATTATATCTATTTGCCAAAAAACACATCAGTACATAACCACCTATTAAGAATATCGTTTGTTTAGTAGCCCCAACAATAACATTCTTAACTACATCAGTAGAACTAGTAATACTAGCCGAAGCAATGTATACGATACCAATTACTGATAGAATAAGGCAACAAAAAGTAAGCAAGAAGTCATGCTTGCGTGGTAAACGGAAAAAATCTAACATAATGTTGCCGTTTCTAACCCTTTTTTTCATCGTTATTTCACCTCTAAAAAACATTATAAAGGATTTTTAAACAAATTTCAGTTACATTGTTTGATTTTATATATAGATGTGTATATAATAGGTCTAGAAAGTTATTGAAATTACAATAATAAGATTCAATTTGGAAAGGGTTTTGCATGCTATGCGCATAAATAACGATTTAATTTTGCCTGATACACATCCTTCGTTAAGAACAAAATGTGTTGATATAGAATTGCCAATTAATAATGAGGATAAAGAATTACTTTTGTCTATGTTAGAGTATGTTCATGATTCACATGATCCAGAATTAAAGGAAAAGTATAATCTAAGGGGGGCAGTTGGATTAGCTGCACCACAAATAGGAGTTCACAAGAAAATGATTGCCATCTGCATTTCTTATGAAGATGATGAAGACTTAACACTGGCTCTTGTGAACCCCAAGGTAATATCACATTCTCAACAACCAGCTTATCTAGCGAGTGGCGAAAGCTGTTTGTCAGTTGCTGATGACGTTGCAGGATATGTACCACGTTTTGCACGAATCACCATTAAAGGCTTTGATTTACTACTAAATAAGGAAATAACTATGCGCTTAAGTGGCTACGAGGCGATAGTTATTCAACACGAAATTGATCATTTATCCGGTATTCTTTATTATGATCATATTAACAAAAATGACCCTTATGCGAATATTGAAAATGCTGTTGTAATTGAATAATATCTAAAGTTATAAATATATTGAAAAGAGGAGAAAAAATGCTAAATAAAGACAATAATATACAAGACAAAGACTTAGATCTTTCGTTTCAGGCTGAAAAAGACACTTTAGTCTACGCTATGGGTGGCCTAGGCGAAGTAGGTAAAAACATGTACTGTATTGAACATAAAGAAGAGATAATAATTATCGATGCTGGAGTTAAGTTCCCCGAGGAAAACCTTTTAGGGGTGGATTACGTAATTCCTGATTATACTTATTTGGTGAAAAATCAAAAGAAAATCAAGCATCTGCTAATAACCCATGGCCATGAAGACCATATTGGAGGAATCCCCTTCCTTTTAAAATCCTTGCATTTGGACACAATCCATGGTTCCAAGTTTGCATTGAAGTTAATTGAGAAAAAACTAGAAGAACATCGCCTAATGCGCAATGTAAAGTTATGTGAAGTGAATAGTAAATCGAGAATTGAAACTGAGTATTTCAAAATCGGCTTCTTTAATACCGTCCATTCAATTCCTGATTCTTTAGGAATAATTGTAAACACTCCTAATGGAAGAGTAGTATCTACAGGAGACTTCAAATTCGACTTAACGCCAGTTGGTAGTAATTCCGATTATCAAGTTATGGCCTTTATGGGTCAAGTGGGAATCGACTTACTTTTAAGTGATTCAACAAACTCTGAAGTCAAGGACTTCTCAATTAGTGAAAAAGAGGTAGCAAAATCTATCTTGGATATCATGCGCCGAACTCAAGGACGGTTAATTATCGCAACTTTCGCATCTAACGTGCATAGAGTACAGCAGATTCTAGAAACAGCGGTTGCTTGTGATAGAAAAATTTGCGTCTTTGGACGCTCAATGGAAAACGTTATTGACATCGGACGTAAGTTAGGACATATTCATATCCCAGATGCTTCATTTGTTGAACCCGATCAATTGAGTCAACTAGCAGCCAATAAAGTTTGTTTAATCTGTACTGGAACTCAAGGAGAACCACTAGCAGCACTAAGTAGAATAGCTAATGGCACTCACCGTTGGATTCAAATTATCCCTGGTGATACAGTAGTGTTCTCAAGCAGCCCTATTCCTGGTAATGCAGCAAGCATTAACCAAGTAGTAAACAAATTGACAAGAGTTGGCGCTAATGTTATGACAAGTTCTGTTCTAAACAGTTTGCATACAACGGGACACGCTTCTCGAGAAGAGCAGAAACTAATGTTACAGTTAATAAAACCTAAATATTTCATGCCAATGCATGGTGAATACAAGATGTTAAAAATGCATGGTGCAACAGCAGTAGAAACTGGGGTTGACCCAGCCAATATCTTTATCTGCGCTAATGGAGATGCTGTAATTCTACGTGATGGTCATGCTTTCCAATCAACAATTAGAATCCCTACTGATGATATCTATGTCGATGGCAATGATACTACTGGGGTTGCAACGGCAGTGCTACGTGATCGTAAAATACTAGCCGATAATGGCTTAGTATCGGTTATTGTTACAATTGATTCGCGTTACAATAAGATTCTATGTCGACCAAACATCGTAAGTAGAGGTTTCGTTTTCATTAAAGAAAGCCAAACTCTGCTTAAAGAAGCAGAACTATTAGTTTACGACGCTCTTAAAAAGAAAATGAGTCAAAAGACAACTTTTGGAGAGTTAAAGAATTGTGTTCGTACTACTTTAGAACCATACTTCTATAAAAAGACTCATCGTAATCCAATTATCATCCCAGTGATTCTAAATCACCGAGCTGCAATGAGTTTAGGAAAAAGTGCAAAATCATAGGTTTGGAAAATTCCAAGCCTTTTTTATCACTTCAAATATGTGTTATTATTAATCAAAGGAGAAATGCTATGAAAACTAGAATTAAAATTATCACTATCGCTTGTTTACTAGTTTCCGTGGTAATAGGTATTATCTGGATTGATGCGAATAAATTCAGCAGTAAACGCCTTTCCATAACTTACGAAAACATTACCTCAAGCCAAATACCTGCTTCTTTTGATGGAGTCTCAATTGCCTTAATTACCGATATCCAATATGGTACATATATGAATTTCGAACGCTTAGAAGACTTTATTAAAAAACTAAATAACAATCACCCTAATATAGTGCTGTTCGCTGGAGATTTATTTGACAACAATGTAACCCCCAGTGCTAGTAAAATTGAAGAATTAACATACCTAATGGGGCTAATTGAAGCGGATTTAGGTAAGTTCTATGTCTTAGGAGACTTTGATTTCAAAAATGAAACCGAGGTTAAAAAAATCCTTTTTGACAGTAATTTCGAATTAGTGGGCGGCGATGTATTGCGATTGTACAATAAAAACACTGACTATATTAATTTAGTAGGCCTTAAGGAAATCATCAATAACAGTAACGATTTCACGACGATTTTCAAAGACGTTAACGAAGAAACCTACACTATAGCCTTATGTCACACTCCTGATATCGTTTTAGAATTTCCAATTGGTCAAGTGGATTTATTATTAGCAGGACATAGCCACGGGTCACAAATTAGATATCCTCTTGTTGGTTCTTATAAGAAATACGAAGGTAGCATTAAGTTTACGGCAGGAAAACATGCCAGCAATGGGACAATGATTTATGTTTCCTCTGGTATGGGTACTACTGGTAGTGACGTTAGATTGTTTAGCAACCCTCAAGTTATTATCTTCAGATTACATTCCCAATAAAAAACAGGACAATAATCCTGTTTTTTTTACGCAACACTATAGTATCTTATTCAGTTGTTCTAAAGTACTAAGCGGAATAACAACACCATCTAGTTTTGTAGCAATTATTAAGCCACCGATAACTGGTGAATATAATGGCTTAACAAGTTTCATATTGTTTTGTTTAAGTATTTCTTCAAATGGCACCAAGATATAGTGTTCAGCATTAAAAACACCTCCTGAATATGAAACAAGTACCTCTTCACTATCATTAGCAATTTGCTTCTTAATAGCTATAGCAATATCTGCCAATTCTTTGGCAGCATTTTTGTAAATATTGGTTGCCACTTCATCGTTTAATTTTGCCAATTCATATACTTCTTTGGCAAGCCCCGCTATTTTTTCACGACTTTCTTCCCATTCATAGATAATGAGTTTTAGAATGTCTGAATCATCTTTTAAATCATATTTGTCATTCATATATTCATACAGTAGCGTTTTCTTGTCACGACCATCGCTTTGGCGGGTGTAATTAAGAATAAGTTTACAAGCAATCCAGTAACCACTTCCTTCATCACCACCAAATAAATGATGCCAACCACCACTTCTAATATATTCACCTTTTTCATTAACACCTAGCCCTATTGAGCCAGTACCACAAACAATATTAATCCCATCTTTCCCTCCTAAGGAACCAACTAGAGCATTCTCCGTGTCATTTCCGAGAGTGATTTTTAGATTAGGAAACGCAGTCGCTACCATATTCTCGATTATTTCTACATCTTCTGGAATATCATTAAAGCCGGCAACCGCAAAAAACGCTTGGGAAATATCAGTCTGTTTTAATCCTGTCATTACTTCAATGCCACTGAGTATACCCTCAAGGATTTCCGTAATCACTTCTTTGCCACTAACTACATAATTACACCTCCCAAAGGTATCATCATACAATACAGTATAATTTTCATCGATAAGTACTGCCTTTGTTTTAGTGCCGCCGCCATCAATGCTCAGATAGTATTTCATATTCACCCTCTACTTTCTGCTAAGTAATCGCTAAAGATTCGCTCAGCGTTTTTATTATAAACTTTCTCAAGTACTTCATCAGGAAGCCCAATTCCATAGATATTCCATCTACCCTGGCCAGCAATCTCATTAGCACTTCCATAAGGGAAATACTCGTCAAACGTTTCCAAAAATCTATACATTATTGGATGCATATCTAGCTGTAGTGGAGAACAATCGGAACCATAGAGAATTCTATCTTGATAATTAATGAAAAACTCTCGCGCTGAATAAGGAACTCTACCTAACTCTGCAATCCTTGCCGCAATATCAATATACATATTAGGATATTTGCTCAGTTGCCTAGAAACATAACCAAGATTTTCTCCATATGAAGCCACATGGGAAACAACAAATAAAGTATCCGGATTATTCTTAATCATACTTTCCTGCATCTCTAGTAATTCCTCAAACCTCATATATTTTGAAGAATCACCAAACTGCCACTCAGGGTTATTACATAATTCATCGTATCTTTCATTTTGAAAATCAACTGGCTTGAAAAATGCCGTTGGATCCCCAATGTGAATAAGGATTGGTAATTTCAATTTAGCAGCTAAATCATAGACACATTTTAATCTAGCATCATCTGTTCTAAATGGCTCACCATTCCTATCCCTTTTATAAAGCGAGATGTCCTTCCACATCTTTATCCCTTTTACTCCCTTGTCGTAGCATTCTTGTACCAAAGAAGTAATGTATTGCTCAAAATTATCATCATCCATCTTGTCAATATCTAGCCACATAAAGTTAAAAATTTCCATTTCAAAACCTTCATTTTTCTGCAGCATATTATCCAAGTCCTGACCCCAAAAACCATCAAGATTCACTATTCTATAAATACCCTTTTCATTAAGTGCTTGAAGATATTCATTAGTATCATATTGTTTCGCATAATCATCACCTAACAATAGTTTTCCCATATGCGTATGAATATCAAAAACAGGGAACTTTGGTTTAGTGATTAAATGCTCAGGCACAACTAATTCTGGTATTGGATTATAATCTTTCAGTAACAACTCTTTCATTTTAGCCCCCTGTAATAGCATTTTCAGTTGTCGGATCAAAGAGATGTATTTTTGACATATCTAGGCCAATTCGAATGACAGTATGATTTTTAATTTCGCTTCGTGTATCAGTCTTAAATACTAATGGCACTCCATTTACATTGCCATAAACAATGTAGTCATTGCCTAACATTTCTCTTACTTCTACTTCAAAATCATATGTTGCCCCAGGAAAAGTATCTTGGACAATACTCTCTAAATAAATGTCTTCTGGCCTTATTCCCAAGATTATTTCTTCACTTTCATAGTCTGCTAATAATTTTTGATACATACCAGGCAGTTCAATAGTATTGTTCCAACCAAAGACTAGTTTTCCCTTCTCATAAGTACCTTCAATAAAATTCATCTGCGGACTTCCTAAAAATCCTGCTACAAATTTATTCGCTGGTTTATTATAAACTTCCTCTGGGCTTCCTACTTGCTGAATATAGCCTTCATTCATAACCACAATTCTAGTTGCCATGGTCATAGCTTCTGTTTGATCATGGGTAACATAAACAGTAGTATTGCCGAGTTTTTCATGAAGACGTATTAGCTCAGTTCTCATTTGAACCCTAAGCTTAGCATCTAAATTAGACAAAGGTTCATCCATTAAGTAAACCATGGCATCACGGACAATAGCCCTACCTAAAGCAACTCTTTGACGTTGCCCTCCAGATAACGCTTTTGGTTTTCTGGAAAGATATTCTGTCAAGCCCAATAATGAAGCCGTTTCACCAACTTTCTGAGCAATCTCAGCTTTCGGGATTTTTTTCATTTTGAGCGAAAACGCTAAATTATCATACACTGTCATATGCGGATACAGTGCATAGTTTTGAAAAACCATCGCAATGTTTCTTTCTTTTGCTGTTACATCATTCATCAACTCATCATCTATATACAATTCTCCAGAAGTTATATCCTCTAGCCCTGCAATCATTCTTAGCGTAGTTGACTTCCCACAACCGGAAGGCCCGACAAAAACAACAAACTCTTTTTCATTTATTTCTAAATTGAAATCAAAAACAGCCTGCACATTATTATCATATACTTTGTTGATGTCTTTTAATTTTATTGTTGCCATATGTTGTTCTCCTATTTCATCCCCGTCATGGTAATGCCCTTAATGAACTGCTTCTGGAATATTATAAACACGATTGTCACTGGAATGGTCATTAATGCAGCAGCAGCCAAAGTAGCAGATAAATCCGTTTTGTGCTGATCAGTGAAATATGTCAATGCTAGTGGTAATGTCATATTCTCAGTAGAATTTAACATAATTAATGGATTTAGATAATCATTCCAATATTGCATGAAAGTAAATATTGTTAGACTACCTAAAGCAGGCCTAATAGCCGGGATTACAATGCTAAAGAAAATTCTAATATCACTGGCTCCATCCAGCATTGCACTCTCAAACAATTCTTTTGGTATTTCATCAATAAACTGTTTACATAAGAAAATACCAAAACCTCCGATGAAAGAAGGAATAACAAGTGATAGCAAACTGTTATACCAACCTATTCGTGATATAAGCAAGAAGTTTGGTATCATCGTCACTTGTGAAGGCACCATCATTGTAGCCAATATCAGCATAAAAATCACATTACGTAGTTTAAAATTATACTTAGATAGAATATAACCAACTAATGAACTTGTTAGTAGTATTACACAAGTATTGGTTATCGCAATGAACAATGAGTTTCTTAACCACATAAAGAACTGTGATGTTGTAAGTACTTTGATATAACTATCTAATGTAAACACTTTTGGTAAAATATTTGTTGGATCTAGCAATATCTCTTTATTGGACTTAAACGAATTTGATAGCATCCAAAAATATGGCGCAATAAACACTAATGCTAATAAACTCAAAACAATTGTTGCCACTATTCTCATTCGCAATTTACTAAGGTCTTTTTTTCTTTTCATACTAATACTCCCAATCTACTTTATTCATCCGACGCTGGATTAAAGTGAAAATAAAGATAATCACGAATAACACCATCGCAATTGCTGAAGCATATCCCATTTCCTTATATTCAAAAGCCATTTTGTAAATATATCTGGTCATAACTAGTCCAGAATTTTGCGCTCCGTCTTTTGTAATCATGACTGAGAACTGAGCGAACATTTGAAAATGAGAAATAAAAGTCATGATAGTTACGAAAAAGAAAGTTCTGCCCAATAATGGAACTGTGATGTTCTTAAATTTACTCCATTCACTAGCACCATCTAATTCAGCAGCTTCATATACATAACTTGGAATACCGTCAATACCAGCAGAAAATAATACGATGTTATATCCGATATCCACCCATAGAGTAAATGCTATTACCGAAAACATCAAGATCTTAGGATCTCCCAACCAATTGATGGTAGAGGCAATACCAATTGATCTTAAAAACACGTTTAGTAAGCCATTAGCTGTTGGAAAAATACTCTTTGAGAATACAACGCTAGTTGCCACCATCGGTGCCACCGCTGGCATAAAAAATATCATCCTGAAAAATCCTCTAGTTCGGTTTGACTTAAAATAACTAATCAATTGAGCAATACCTAACGATAATACGATATTCAAAGTTACAGTTACAAAAACAAATACAGCTGTATTTCTAAGTGCAATATAAAAATCTGGATCTTTAAACATTCTAGCAAAATTACTAATTCCCACAAAACTATTGGTACTTTTCAAAGGGTTGTAATCAAGAAATGATATTACAAAGCCTCCAATAATTGGCACAACTATAAAAATAAATAGATGTATCAAAGCGGGAATAAGGATAATTGCAATAAATTTCTTATTCTTCATTTTATCTCTCCCATTAAAATAAGGGCAGACGAGTATCTGCCCTCATTAGTGTTACTTAACAATTGCGTTAAGTTTTGTAGTCAAATCCTTAAGTGCTTCATCAACATTTGGATACAAGCCCATGCAATAATCGACAAATACATTATTTACTGTTTCTTTGAACTGATCAGTATTAAAGTAGCCAATAAATTGCGCATTTTCCAAATTAGCAATCAATACCGATAGGTATGGCATTGCTTCAGTTAAGTTTTCGTCATGTGCAACAGATTTCTTAGCAGGGATTTGAGTACAGTTAATATTATGTTGAAGTAGAATATCATCTTGATAGAAGAAATTCATAAATTTCTCAGCTGCTTCTTGTTGAGTAGTCTTAGCGTTTACAGCAATTGACCAACCAGTTTCTGAAGCAAATTTCTTTTGTGTACCAAACCAAGGCATTTCCACATAATCAAATTCTTCCTTAAATTTCAAATCAAATTCTTCGATTCCTTCAGAGATTGCCCAAGGCCCTCTAGGCACGATGCCTGCTTTATTTGCATAAAGCAATTGGTAACCCTCAAGTTCTCCTCCACCAGTTAAGCCTTCTAGGTTCGTAACTTTTACATCAGTAACAAGTCTAGCTAATTCGGTGAATGCTTTTTTTGCTTCTGGAGTATTAAAATCAATTGTTCCATCACTCTTCAAATAGTTTCCACCTTGAGATAGAATCATTGAAGTTAGTGTATATGGAACAGAATCCCAGTTAACAAAATCAAATCCTTTAACAGCGAATAATTCACCATCCATTTGCGTAAGTGTTTTACCAGCTTGAACCATTTCATCCCAAGTAGTAGGTACGGAAATGCCTGCATCTTTAAACAACTTATTATTAATTAGCATCCCACCAGACTCGATATTGAACTCCAATGGTAAAGCGTATAATTTACCTTCATGTAATAACGCTCCAACTGTAGGTCCATAAGTGTCATTGATTATTTCACTAGCTAAATCATCAGGCAATGCCAGCAATGCTCCATTAGGCGCAAAGTCGATTGCCCAACCACCCCATAACTCATAAATGTCTGCTCCGCCTTCGCCAGTAAGTAATGAGGTTTGAACTTTTGATTCAAATTGATCATATGGGAAAGTTTCAAGTTTAATCTTAATGCCTGGGTTAGCATCTTCAAATTTCTTAATAACATCTTTGTAAGAATTATTCCATGCCGTATTCTGATGCGCCCAGAAAGTCAACACGATAGAATCTTTATCAGTATTATCTGAGCAACCAACAAAACTGGCTAATACTAATAATACCACTGTTATCATACATAGTAACTTTTTCATTTTATCCTCCGATTTTAATTTCAAGTGATTTAAAGTACTTTAAATAATCTTTATTTTTGTTAAACATTTCTTGAACCATTTGTTGCGTTTCGTCCATACTACAAACGGCTGCTGTTAATGGATCAAACAGTATTGCGTGGAATATTTTATTAGCATCACCTTCAATTGCACCTTGTACAGCTAGTTCTTCAATTAATGATGAGTTGTTCACTAATATCTCTAACTGTGGTGGCAAGGTAGTGCGTTTTGTACAAAATATTCCCTCTTTGGTAGCTATTGCTGGTACTTCAACACAAGCACCTTCTTTAAGGTTAGTTATGTAACCTTTGTTTTTAATGTTTGCGTTAAAAAAGAATGGAGTATGGTCACCAAAGATAGCATTGAAAATGTTTGCTGCATATTCATTGCCTCTAACAAGGTCGACTTCCTCTTCGTCTATCCATGCTTGATATTCTTTCTCCCAGGTATCTTCTCTTCCCAAATACTCATCCAAAATAAAAGCATAAGCACCCGGATTCCAACCCGTTCCATGAGTACAGTATTCTTCGATTAAGTCTTTTCTTTTTCTAAACCATGCCACATATTCGGAATTATGCCCCGAAGACTCAGTTTGGAAATACCCTAATTTCTTGAACATTTCAATTCTAACAGGCTCCTCATTGGCAATTTCAACTCTTTTAATTGCTTCGAATAATGCCGGATAGGCATCAACACCATCAACTTTATAATCTAAATAAAACGCTTGATGATTAATACCTGCACAAGTATATTCAACATGACTTAGATCTGTTCCAACCCATTCAGCAAGCATTTCTGCAGTTCCTTGAACGCTATGGCATAAGCCAGTAACACTCATTTTAGTTTGTGACTGCAAGTAACTTACTAACATTGCCATCGGATTGGTATAGTTTAGAATAATAGCCTTTGGACAAACTTCCTCAGCATCGCGAATTATGTCCAGCATTACTGGAGCAGTTCTCAGGAATCTAAAAATTCCTGAAGGTCCCCTAGTATCACCAACACAGGTATCAATACCGTACTTCTTTGGAATCTCAATATCATGTCGCCAAACATCTACTCCTCCTTGCAAAATGGTGATTAAAACCCCATCTGCATCCTTAAGCGCCTCCCTTCTATCGGACGTAGCTTTGACTGTAGCTGGATAGTTGCCAGCGTTAACTATTTTTGTTACACCTTTATAGGAATATTCCAGACGTTTTGGATCAATGTCCATCAACATAAGTTCACAGTCCCTAAATGAATCAAAAGACAAAATATCCCTGATTAATTCAATGGTGAAATCTAAGGAACCAGCACCAATAAAAGCAAATTTTCTCATACGCTCCCTTTCTGTTTACTAAACATGATAAACATGTCGTGATTTTAAATTATAATATCATGCGTTTTCACAATTGTAAAGGCTTACACTTTGCACTTTTAAACAAAAATATTGCATTTTTCTGTTCCAGCGCTATAATAATGTTTAATAAACATTTTCTAAAATCAATCAGAAAGGAACTAAAAAAACATGGCAACGATTAGGGATATTGCCCAACAAACGAAATTATCAATATCTACAATATCTAGGGTACTCTCTAATGACCCCTCTTTTAATGTATCAATGGAAACTAGGGATACCATTTACCAAGCCGTAGATAAATTGAATTACAAGTACAAATCAAAAGGCAAACGCAACAAAACCCGCAGTATTGGCTGCATCATGTCATTGTCATACGACTATTATTCTGACCCTTTCTTTGCATCCATTTTGAATTCTATTCAAGCCAACGCTATCCGTTACAATTGTGATTCAGTGGTCACCTTAAAATATAATGATGTTGTATCCAAAAACATTTTCATTAGCACCATTCTTGATCAACTTGACGGTATTATCCTAATGGAAAAACTGCCAACTGATATTTTGGAATATGTGAAGTCAAAAGTAACTTATCTAGTGGGAATCGATATGAAAATCGCTGGTTATCCTGCCGTCGGTTATTCCCTACTTGATTCCAATATGAAAGTTATGAATCATCTAGTCGAAGATTGCGGCTATCGCCATATTGCCTATGTAGGTGGTGGCATTCCTAATGAACGGATCTATGATTCAACCAGAATGATTGCCTATCGTGAGTGCCTTAGAAGAAACGATATTGAGTTTGATGAATCGCTAATCATTGATTGTGAATGGAATATAGATGTCTGTGCCAGTATGACCAGGAAATTACTTAGCTCTCATCCTGAAATAGATGCCATCTTTGCTGGAAGTGACACCTTAGCGAATGCAATTTTAGGCACTCTTTATGATATGCAAATAAGTTGTCCAGAAAACTTGGGAATAATTGGCTTCAATAACAACAAAGGTAGTGCTCTATCAGTTCCACCGTTAACTACTTTAGAAGTGCCAACCCAAGATATTGGCATACACGCCCTAAAAATACTAATGGATTGTATTAACACCCAACAAATACATGAATCTTTCACCCAACTACCAACAAAAATAATACCGCGATTAACAACTAGGAATATCAAAGACGACAAATAAAAACGACTACCTAAAAGGATAATCGTTTTTTAGTTTGCAACAATTGCTATTATCTTTCTAGCACCCTTGCTTTTACCAGATACTTATATTGCCTCAAGAGTTTTCCTATCAAATATCTAGTAAGTGTTTGCATTTTGTTGGCAAAAAACTGTATGTTCTTGGTATAGCGTTGATTTCGTAATAAATAGACTCTAAAATATGTTTGAGGTGAGCTAATGAAACTATATACTAAAAAAGACTCTTCCCTAGATGACGATTATTTGACTTTGCAGTACAGACAAATCACACCTGCAATAAATCAAATATTGGAAATATGTAGGCAGGGTACACAACTATTGTTAGTTGAACAAAACGATAGAAAATTGAATATAGAGATAAGTGATATTTATTATATAGAATGGGTAGACGATCGCTCATGTATATGCACTGAAAAAGAAATTTATACTACCCCACAAACACTATCTCAACTAGAAAACCTTTTAGATTCAAACATCTTTTTCCGCGTTAGCAAGCCGATTCTTCTTAACGTCTATATGATCAAGTGGATTTCATCAGGTTTAAACATGAGATTGCTGGCAGAGTTAATTAATGGAGAGCGCATAACAATAAGCCGCCACTACCGCTCNGCCTTATTAACAGCAATTGAAAATCTTGGCAAGGAGTCAAAAAAATGAAAAAGATATCGTTACTTAACTCGCTCATATATGGCAATAAAGCTATTGTTATTTGTATTTCATTCACCATTGCCACGCTATTAGATTTAGTTATTTGTACGGCACAAGGAATAACTGATATCTCATATTGGCATTTAGCAACCCGTTTCGTACTATGCACCCTAATTGTGTTAAGCCTGTATATATTCAAATTGTTTGAAAATCTCCCTCTTTACGTTATGCTTTTTATCCATTTTGCTATTAGCATCTTGATTATGTTAACAGGAGTTTGGATTACAAGTTTTTATAGCGATATCCACCCTAACGCATATATAGACGCAGCAACTACAATAGTATACATCTATCCTGTCATTATCGTCGGCGGTGTATCATTTGACTGGTTACGCACGGCGAGAGTTAATAGGTTACTTAAAAAACGGTTGGAAGAAAAACATCATAAGTAATTATACATCCATCGACAAGATAACTAAGACAATAGTTTCTTGTTTTTTTTGTAATCAAAACAATATCATTTGTTCTTCTAAAAAATGGACACTAATTGTGTCCATTTCCATCATTCAAGTCTAGCGGGAATAAAAGGTTTTTTGTTAGCCTTAGTAATTCCCCAAAGTAACACAATAATTGAGATTTTATGCTTCTCTTATTTCTTCAATCATGTTTCTTTTCAGCACTTCGTATTTTTCAATAACCCTATCACACCAATCATCAAACTCTGCTTCCTCTATTTTTAGTTCAGGATGTTCATTCATGAATTGCAAATACATCTCGATTCCTTTTCGATAATCAATAGTAGGTTTCCCGCTCATTACTAACCTTTGCATCTTAGAGGTATCAAAGATATTTGACCATCTTTTATCACCTTGGATAGTCATATCCAAATTGTACTTGCCAGCGTGTTTCAAAATATCTGTCGAGATGTAAACAGGTTTGTACTCCACATTAAGCAGGTTTGCAAGATGCTGATAAATCATATCCCAACTATGAGCCTCATCATTAACCACATGGTAGATTTCACCAATAGTCGTTTTTTCACCAACGATTTTAATAAAAAGGTTGGCAAAATCAAGGGCATGAGTACTAGCCCAAACTGATTGACCATCGCCATGAATAATCACTTCTTTATTCTTCAGCATCCTACTTACCACCGACCAACACCCATTTCCCTTTACGCTCAAAGGTATTCGGTTATCGGAATAAGTTTGTGAAGGTCTAACAATGGTTATAGGAAAATTCTTGGTTTGATATGCATCCAAGAACACCTTCTCAGCAGCAGCTTTTCCTTGAGCGTACACAGAATACTCATTGCCTACTAGTGATTCTTCATTCAAATTACAGCTTAATTCATGATTCAACACACAGATAGTGCTAATGAAAATAAATTGCTCAATTTTGCCACCGAATAGTTCAACGCATTTTTGAGCACCGAAACTATCCCAAACTAGAAAATGAATAACGATATCAAATTCTAAGTGTTCCAGTGTCCTTTTTACATTATCAAAATCATTAATATCGGCCTTGATAAAATCAACATTTGCCGGTAATACTTCATTGCGCCTACCCCTATTTAAAACTGATAGTTTTATGTTTGGATTTTTCGCCAATAGTTTTGTGATTGGGGTAGAGATTGTTCCTGTGCCTCCAATAATCAGTACTCGTTTCATAATTTGCTCCAACCTACATTTCTAAATCTTCCCCATCGCTAGCAATTACTTTCTTATACCAATGGAAAGAGTCCTTAATATAGCGTTTGAAAGTACCACTTCCATCATCATTTCTATCCACATAGACAAATCCATAGCGTTTGGACATTTGGCCTTCGCTAGTTGAAACAACATCCATCGCAGCCCAAGTTAAATATCCCATAACATCAACGCCTTCACTGATGGCTTTTTTCATCTCAATAATGTGTTCCCTAAGATAATTAATGCGATAATCATCATGAACTTTGCCATCAATCAACTCATCTGATGTTCCCAAACCATTTTCAACAACCAAAATAGGTATTTCATAGCGCTCATACATATTATTGAGCATTATCCCAAACCCTTTGGCATCAATGGCCCAATCCCACTTAGTTTGTTCAAGATACGGGTTTTTATTGATACTTTTATCAACCGAAACTATCTCTGATCTATAATATGACACGGCAATAAAATCAAGATTATAGTTCTTAATTACTGCTAAATCTTCCTTCGTCATTACAACATTATAATTATTATTTTCTATATCCTGCAACATATAATACGGATACTTACCTTTCACAAGAGCATCGGTGTAACGGTAGTTTGAGCGCTCAGCCTCTACCATCAATCGATAATCATCAGGGCGGGAAGTTAGTGGGTAATGTGGAGTTCCAGCCACCTCACAACTCACTAGTGCTGCTGGATCTATTTCATGAGCAACCTTTACTAGTAAACAAGTTGCCAAGATTTCATGATGTGCACATTGGTAGAGAACTTCTTGCCTATTTTCATACTCTTTTAGAACTGTTCCCCCTACCATATACAAAGCATGATTCATCACATTTATCTCGCAAAATGAAATCCAGTGCTTAACTCTATCTTTATAGCGGTTTATCAAAACCCTCGCAAACTTAATATACAAATCTACTGTATGCCTGTTTCTAAAGCCATCATAATCCTTCACTACCCATAACGGCATATCAAAGTGCACTAAAGTAATGATAGGTGTTATGTTGTGCTTCACGAGTTCATTGATGACATTATCGTAAAATTCAAGCCCAGCCTCGTTTGGNACATCACTATCTCCATNAGGAAATANCCTAGACCAAAGGCAGGAAATTCTTAATGCTTTAAAGCCCATATCAGCAAATCTAGCAATATCTTCTTGGTAGTGTTCATAAAACTCTACCCCTGCTTGTGATGGGTAAAATACACCACTAGGCACATCAATGTATTCACCTGGATTGTTAAGATGCTTAAAGCGTAAAGGTTTGGATTGGGGAATGTTGTCTACTACAGTCATACCTCTGGTGGAAAATCCCCCTTCACATTGACCAGCGCTTATTGAACTACCCCATAAAAAGTTTTCCTTCATAGTTTTAGTATGCCTCCTTACTATTATCATTATCTATGCTTGCTTCCAGAATTGGTCGAACTGACTTATACCCTAAGCCACAACGATCAACCCCTAAATCAATTAATGCTAAGAAGTGCTCTCTTGTGCGAATACATCCACTAGCTTTTACTTTAGCTGCTCCATTGACCGTTTTCATAATCAAGTCTACTACTTCAACTGTTCCTCCAACTAAATCGTAGCCAGTAAGAAATCCGGTACTAGTCTTAACAAAATCAACTCCTGCATCTAAGCAGCACTTACAACCACTAACAATTTCAGCATCGTTTAGGGCATCAGTTTCTAAAATCACTTTTAGCTCCTTGCCATATTTCTTGCACACAGCCATCATTTCAACTAGATCAGCAGTCACTTCGCTCAGCATCCCACTTCTTATCATCCCATAGTTGGCAACAATATCTATTTCCTTTACACAATCATATTGAGCCACATCCTCAACTTGTTGCCTTCTAGAACTCGTTGAACTTGTACCAAAGGGAAAATCGCACACTGGGCAAATTGATGTTGTAGTGCCTTCAACAAAAGGTTCCAACAAGGAAATGTACCCTGGGTTAATGCATAGAGATGAACATTCTAATTCTACCCCTTCTTTGGCTAAAGCAATGATTTCTTCTTGCGAAAATTCAGGTTTCAGAATCGAGTAATCAATAAAACTTGCTAATTCTTTTCTAGACATTTCAGATGCATTTTTCTTCATAATTATCCTCCATTTTTCTTAACAAACAATCTATAAAAATTAAAGGTATGTTTCTTGTTTTTTAGAATCACACCTTTATTTCCTTTAGAAACTGTATTTTAGGCAACTATAGTAAAGCGTTTTCTCTACCACTAATTGTCTTAATACAGTCCAGTAATTATTATTCTTCTCCGAACAACTGAGCAATCTGTTTTAGAATTAGCCCACCATTCATAGTGCCATAAGCCTGCATATCCATTGATGCCACTGGCTTATCTGGATACATCGTTTTTATTCTGTTCAATTCATAACGTACTTGAGGACCTAACAGAACACAGTCAGCTTTGGGACCAAACTCCTCTATTTTACTAACTGGTTGAGCTTCAACAAAAATTTCAATGTTCGACGCCTCAGCTGCTTTTTTGATATTATTTACTAGCAAACTAGTAGACATCCCTGCAGAACAAACCAATAAAACTCTTCTCATCTAAAAATCCTTCCTTTCTACTCCATTTATATCTTTTTTTTTGCTAATATGCAATATCATTTTCTAAATCTTCACCATTACTTGCAATAACTTTTTTATACCAGAAGAATGATTTCTTCTTGTAACGATTCAAAGTCCTCAATTCATGCTCATGTCTATCTACATAAATAAAGCCATAGCGTTTTACAAAACCCTCACGCGTAGAGTGTAAATCATGTGCTGACCAAGTTAGATAACCTAACAGGTTTACGCCATCTGCGACCGCTTCTTTCATGCAAGCAATATGGCGCGCCAAGTAATTAATACGATAATCATCATGCACCTTGTTTTCAGCATCCATTTCCTCAGTTGCTCCCATACCGTTTTCCAAAATCAGAATTGGTAATTGATAACGGTGATAGAGTTCAGTTAGTTGATAGTAGAAGCCATCCGGATCAATAATCCAACCCCATTCCGTTTCATCGGTGAAAGGATTGAGCAAGTCATTTCTGTACTGAACAATGGCACCTTGAAACTGTTTGGGCGCTGGTGCTTCTTTTAGCACAACTTCCTCATCAACACTGGCTACGGAACTTGCATAATATGTTGTAGAAATTATATCTGGTTTCACAGAAGCCAATAATTCAACGTCTCCCTTTTCCATTACTGGTAAACAATCAATTTCTTCTAAGTAATTAAGAAAATACTTTGGATATCCGCCTCTACAATAAATATCAAGATATGCCCAGTTCATCATATACATCCTTCGCTGTGCTTCACGTACATCCTTAGGATTACATGAAGCAGGATAAATTACCGCACACGCTGTATTAGGTCCTATTTTTGCTTCAGGGTCAATTTCATGACAAGCATTTACACACAAAGCATAAGCAATAGTTAAGTGATGCTCCGTTTGCCAAGTTTCTTTATCAGTTAGGTCATTATTTCCTGCAATATATTCCTGGTCCAGATGAAATAGATTTGGTTCATTAAAAGGGCAATAGAATTTAATTCTACCTTTAAAGTGTTCGAAAATAACGCGAACATATTTTTCGTATGCATCAATGCAACGACGATCTAAAAAACCGCGATATCTTTCTAACAGTGATAATGGCAAATCATAGGCATAAAGAGTTGCTACTGGTGCAATACCCCTTTTTATTAATCCGTCCACTATGTAATCATAAAATTCAAGTCCCTCTTCATTTGGTTTTTCATCATCTCCATTGGGAAAAATTCTAGCCCAAGCGATAGAAAAACGGTAAATTGAAAAACCCATCTCTTGGTAGAA
>JGI994J12354_10000540_pt1 | contig 37741 bp, 33 predicted proteins | sample IntmicLarv3ML3BL_FD_12354 | JGI IMG/M metagenome (IMG submission 12354) | reverse complement strand
TTGCGAATTGAAATTAGCGCACGCTTCAAGCGCAATTTCGGTTCACAAATAGCTTATGTCAAATGGAAATGCTATAGAGGTAGCCTTTCGAAGAAAAATAGCTTGAAGAGAACGTTTTGTTTTCGTAAGTTTTTTGTAAGGTTACCTTAATCAGTGCTTACTAAACCATAATCAGTGCTTACTAAACCATGCGGCTGATTTCTTTTTGAAGCCTGCCGATAATTTTCTTTTCCAAACGTGATATATATGACTGTGAAATGCCGAGCAAATCGGCAACTTCTTTTTGGGTTTTTTCCTGCCCGTCGCAAAGAAGCCCGAAACGCAGCTCTACGATTTGCTTTTCACGGCTCGAAAGTTTGTCTAAAGCCGCACGCAGAAGCTCTCTGTCTACCTCGTCTTCTATGTCGCGGTATATTAAATCAACGTCTGAACCGAGAATGTCTGAAAGCAAAAGCTCGTTTCCCTCCCAGTCAACATTAAGCGGCTCATCTATCGAAACCTCCGCTTTAGTGCGCATGTTTCGGCGCAAATACATTAAAATTTCATTTTCGATGCAGCGAGAGGCATATGTGGCGAGCTTGATTTTTTTATATGGTTTAAACGTATTAATCGCCTTGATAAGCCCGATTGTTCCGATTGAAATCAAATCCTCTACATTCACGCCCGTGTTTTCAAATTTTCTGGCAATATATACAACCAACCGCAGATTTCTTTCAATCAAAACATTTTTGGCAGAAGAGCTGTCGTCTCCCTCGAGTTTTTCGATGAATGAGGCTTCTTCGCTTGACTCAAGCGGCGGAGGAAGCACATCGCTTCCACCTATGTAATAAATTGTTCCTTTTTTTGTGATTTTCAATTTTCTCAGCCAATGGAAAATTTCTTTTAAATGGTTCATTGTTGACCTCCTTGTTTTAATTTTCTAAGAGCGCCGGATTAAGAAGTGCGTTATATTCATTGTCCGGCGAAAGCCGCTGTTCTGCCCGATAAATTGCGACTATTGCATTTTTTGAGATAATTTTACCATTCAAATCTATTTCGATTTTGTCGGGGCGAAATCCGACAAGAACACCTGACTTCGTTCCGACGCTCCGAAATGGAATCAGCCGTATTCTTTCGGCGAATTCCGTTTCCGCCGTCAATTCGATTATCGCGTCTAAATCATCTTGCTTACATTCGGAGAATAATTCCACAATGTAATCAGGTAAGCAATTTTTTACAGCATTAAACTCTGCAACTATTACAGGGGCGCCCGTGATTGGATCGGTCAGAGTGTTTCCCGTGTCGCAAAGAGCAAGAACTTCAGAAAACTCTTCCTCAAAATAAATTTTCACTAAACAAAAGAATTGCTTAGACAGCCGATACTTTTCCAATCGTCTCTGAATAAATTTCAATGCTGTATAGCTTATTACGGAAGCAGCAAACAAAATCATTACGGAAACATTTCCGATTTTGTTTGACAACGCAAGGCAACATCCTCCGATTGTAAAAGCGGACAGGAAAGCTGTTCCGACACAAATGGCGAATTGTTTGGGTTTAATCGGCGCAAATGCTGAAAGCACGGCGGCTGAAGCGATGATGATTGATCCGAGAATGTTGTGAAAAATTGAATACATTCCGGGCGCGAACAAAATCAAGCAGTATAGAAATGCCGCAAGCATTGACGCAGACGCCAACCGCCATGGCTTCGCTTTTTTTCGGACAATTTTCCCGGTTGTATACAAAATGAAAAGATCCATAAAAAAGTTTACGGCGAAAACAACATCCGCATATAACTCTGCTTGCATGAAAGTCCTCCTCGGCAAGCTCTTGTTACAACATTATAACGGCTCGTATCAACATAATTTGTCGAAAGATATAAGAAAAACACAAAAAAATCCGACAAAATATTTTTGTTTTTTAAAAAAGTGTTGATTTTTTATTAATAATATTGTAACATAATATTATACTATTAAGCATTAGAGTGATTAAGCTGTGGCGAAAGCAAAAAAGACCCTAACCGACAGGGAAAAGCGGTATAAAGAAAAGAAGAGAAGAAAAAGACGTTCTTTTTTTAAGGGCGTTTTTATAACGGCCATAATCACGCTTGCAATTGTCGCTATGTTATCGTCACCTATTTTTGATGTTAAGGACATTGAAATAAAAGGGCTTGAAAGAGTGACAGAGCAAGAAATTATAAACGCGGGAATTATTAAGGGCGAAAACATTTTCACAATATCGTCTAAAACTTGCGTTGAGCTGCTTACTCAGAATCCTTACATAAAATCCGCAAGAATAGTCAAGACTTATCCGGGGAAAATCAGCGTGACGATTAAGGAACGGCGGGCGCGGGCATATGTTGAAGACGAAGGAATGGATTATTATATAGTCGTTGATGAAACGGGAATGAATTTGGGAACCGTCAACATATATGAATATGCCCAAGATCCTTCCTTGCCGATTGTCTCGGGAATAAGCTTTGATAATTTTGATACGGGTGAGTTTTTGAATCAAGAAGCCTCAAAGAAATTGGAAACAGTTGTTTTGCTGGCTCAATTGTTTGAAAAATATGGGCTTGAGAGCGCAGATAAAATTGACATGGCAAATTTGAACGATATTATATTGCATATCGGAAAATATGATGTTTTAATCGGAACAATGGACGGAGCCGATGAAAAAATCAGCCTGTTTACAGCGGCGAAGAATCAAGGAGAAATCCCGGATTTCAGAGGAACTTTTACCATTAAGGATCCAAATAAACCGGGTGTGTTTTCGTTTTTGAGATAGATTTGGCGAAAACGCTTAAAAAAGCAAAATTATTGTTTACTTATCGTGAATTTTATGCTACAATCAAAATAAATTGCAAAAGATGAATTTTTCAGAGGGGGATACACATGCCGGAGGTTGCCAATTCCATAAAGGATAAGTCAGACAGAAACGCGGTAATACGCGTTATAGGCGTGGGTGGCGGCGGTTGCAACGCGGTTGACAGAATGATTGACGACAAAGTTCAACACATTGATTTTATCGCAGTCAACACCGATAACCAAGTTTTAAACCGTTCAAAAGCACCGACACTTATACAGCTCGGCGAGAAACTTACAAGAGGGCTCGGCGCGGGCGGCGACCCCGATGTTGGGCGTAAAGCGGCGGAGGAAAGCCGCGAGGAGGTTCGCGCTTCTTTGGAAGGAGCCGACATGGTTTTTGTCACCGCAGGAATGGGTGGCGGAACGGGAACGGGAGCAGCGCCTGTAATCGCAGGACTTGCCAGAGAGATGGGGATTCTTACTGTCGGAGTAGTTACAAAACCGTTTCATTTTGAATTAAAAAAAAGAATGAGAAATGCTTTGTCGGGATTGGACGAGTTGAAAAAGAACGTTGATACGTTGGTCGTCATTCCGAACCAAAAGCTTCTTGACATAGCGGATAACGCGGAAATTACTTTAGTAGATGCGCTTAAAAAGGCCGACGAAATTCTCAGCCAAGGCGTTCAGGGGATTTCCGATCTTATTCAAAAGCCGGGCGTTATAAACCAAGATTTTGCGGATGTAAAGTCGATTATGGTGAATAAAGGAATTGCGCACATGGGAATTGGGCGCGCTTCGGGCAAAAACAAGGCAGAGCAGGCGGCATTGAAAGCAATCAACAGCCCACTGCTTGAAACAAGCATTGATGGCGCCAAATTTGTTCTTTTGGCGATTTCGGGCGACGCGAAACTCGGTCTTTTAGAAGCCGGCAAGCCTGCCGAAATTGTGGGAGATCAAGTTGACGATGAAGCTGAAATGATTTATGGAACATCTATAAATGATGTTTTAAGTGATGAAATAGTCGTTACGGTAATTGCGACCGGTTTTGAAGAGGAGTTCGCTCGAAGAACAACATTCGCTCCGCTTGAAAGACGTCCGGAGAGAAAACCTCTGAGTTCACATTCTGATGAACCCGATGAGGAAGAAACGCCCGTTTTAGTTCCTCCGAGACCCGAACGCGAGCTTCCCGTTATAAATGATTTTGTTGACGATAATGATTCGCCGGTTATAAAAATTCCCGAATTTTTATTGGGGAAAAAGAAAAGATAATTAGAATTGATGAAAAATAAAGGACGCCGTCCGCGGCGTCCCGTTTTTTTATATGCTTGGTTTAGAGCACTTTGTTTCCAAAAAATAATCCTTGCAATTTTCATTATGTATGGTTATAATAGCTCTTACCGATAGATTGTTAAAAAAATAACGTTGTTAATTTTTGGTTTTCCAAAAAGAATCAAAAACAAGGAGGAAGAATTATGTCCAAAAACACGGTTACCTTGTCCGCCGAAAATGTCGAAAAGCTTAATCAGTTTATCGAATCACAAAAAGGCAATCAAGGCGGGCTTATGAACGTGTTGCACGAAGCTCAGGAATATTTGGGTTACATACCTTATGAAGCGCAAAAAATTATAGCTTTGGGGTTAAATGTGCCTTTGTCTGAGGTTTATGGAGTCGTTACGTTTTATTCGAGATTCACGCTTACGCCCGTGGGTAAATTTAAAGTTGGGGTGTGTATGGGTACGGCTTGTTATGTAAAGGGTTCAGACGCGGTTTTGGCGAAGGTCGAGGAGTGTCTCGGCATTAAAGCCGGAGAAACCTCTGCAGACGGTCAGTTTTCAATTGAAGCCACCCGTTGCATAGGTGCGTGCGGTCTTGCGCCCGTTATAATGATTAATGAAGATGTATATGCAAAGCTCACGGCGAATGACATTCCCGAAATTATTGAAAAATACAAGTCGGGGGGAGATAAAATATGAAATCATTAGAAGATTTGAATGTTTTACGTGAAAAACTTGCAGGAAAAGATACGAAAAACAAAAAACGCAGAATAGTCGTCGGAATGGCGACTTGCGGAATCGCCGCAGGTGCGCGCCCTGTTATGGAAGCATTTGCCAAAATTGAAGGCAAAGACGTAACCGTCGGACAAGTCGGCTGCATCGGTATTTGTCACCTTGAACCTATCGCCGAGGTTTATGAAGTGAATGGCGAAAAAACAACATATGTAAAAATGACTGCTGAAAGAGCGGATGAAATAATAGAAAAACACATTAAAGGCGGAAAACCTGTCACCGAGTATACAATTGGTTATGAGCTTGAGGACAGAAACATGGCTCGTTGCTTCGAGCAAATGGATTTCTACAAAAAGCAGAAAAGAGTTGCGCTCAGAAACTGCGGTTTAATTGACCCTGAAAACATTGATGATTACATTCTTACGGGCGGGTATTCGGCTTTGGGCAAGGTTTTAAGCGAATCAACACCTGCGGAAGTAGTCGATGTAGTCAAAAAATCAGGTTTGCGCGGTCGCGGCGGCGCAGGTTTCCCGACAGGTCTTAAATGGGAATTTACATATAAAGCAACATCTGAAGACGGCGTGAAATATGTCGCTTGTAATGCCGACGAGGGTGACCCGGGCGCATTTATGGACAGAAGCGTTCTCGAGGGAGATCCGCATGCTTTGCTTGAAGCAATGGCAATCGCAGGATATGCCGTCAGTGCGCAGATGGGTTATATTTACATAAGAGCGGAATATCCCGTGGCGGTTAAACGCCTTAAATTGGCAATAAAACAGGCAAAAGAATATGGATTATTCGGTAATAATATATTCGGAACAGACTTTTGCTTTGACATAGAAATTCGTCTCGGCGCGGGCGCTTTTGTCTGCGGTGAGGAAACAGCGCTTATCCGTTCAATCGAAGGGTTTAGAGGCGAACCTCGCCCGCGTCCGCCGTTTCCGGCAGTCAAAGGAATTTTCGGAAAGCCGACGCTGTTAAACAACGTAGAAACCTATGCGTCGATTACCCAAATCATTTTGAACGGTGCTGATTGGTTCAGATCTTTCGGTTCTGAAAAATCACCCGGAACGAAAGTTTTTGCGGTAGGCGGAAAGATTAACAACACAGGACTTGTTGAGGTTCCGATCGGAACAACGCTCAGAGAAGTCGTTTACGACATTTGCGGCGGAATTCCCAACGGCAAAAAATTCAAAGCAGCGCAAACAGGCGGACCTTCGGGCGGATGTATTCCCGTTGATCACCTTGACACACCAATAGATTATGAAACATTGACGGCAATCGGCTCAATGATGGGCTCGGGCGGTTTGATCGTAATGGACGAAGACAACTGTATGGTCGACATAGCGAAATATTTCCTTGAATTTACGGTCGATGAGTCCTGCGGCAAATGCCCGCCGTGCAGAATCGGCACGAAACGTATGTATGAAATTCTTGAACGCATAACGGAAGGCAAGAGCAAGCCCGACGATGTTGAAAAGCTTCAAGTTTTGGCAAGCTCAATCAAGGCAAGCGCATTGTGCGCTCTCGGACAAAGCGCGCCTAACCCTGTTTTGAGTACAATAAGATATTTCAAAGACGAATATAACGCGCACGTTAATGATTTCCATTGCCCGGCTCATTCCTGCAAGGCTTTGAAAATTGTAACAATAGACGAACATCTTTGCAAGGGCTGCGGCGTTTGTAAGAAGGTTTGCCCTGTTGGAGCGATTGTCGGCGAGAGAAAAGCACTTCACACTATTGACCAGTCGAAATGTACAAAGTGCGGCGCTTGTCACGACAAATGTGCATTTGATGCAATTTTGATTTCATAAATTGGAGGTTATGATGGACTTAGTAAACATTACAATAGACGGACAAGCAATGCAAGTTCCGTCCGGTTATACGGTTTTAAAGGCCGCAACCGAAGCGGGTATTAAAATTCCGACGCTTTGTTTTTTGAAGGATATAAACGAAATCGGCGCTTGCCGTATGTGCGTTGTTGAAATCAAAGGTGCGCGCGCTTTGCAAGCAAGCTGTGTTTTCCCAGTAAGCGAAGGAATGGAAGTTTTAACGAATTCTTCTGCCGTAAGAATAGCAAGAAAATCAAACTTAGAGCTTATTTTGTCTAACCACGAACGCAAATGTCTTCTTTGCACAAGAAGCATGACCTGCGAGCTTCAAAAGCTTGCAATCGAGCTTGACGTTAGAGATATTCCTTTCGAAGGCGAAAACATTGAATATGAAGTTGATGATCAGTCGGACGCAATTGTTCGTGACAACAACAAATGTATTCTCTGCCGCCGCTGTGTCGCCGTTTGTCGCGACAGACAGTCTACGGCAGTAATAGAAGCGCAAAACCGAGGCTTCAATACCTGCATCGGTTCTGCCTTTGACGCAAGCCTTAAGGATGTCGCTTGCATTATGTGCGGTCAGTGCATAAATGTTTGCCCGACAGGTGCTTTAAAAGGAAAATATCACATAGGCAAGGTTTGGGAAGCGCTTGATGACCCGAATGTTCATGTTGTCGTTCAAACCGCTCCCGCTGTTCGTGTTGCGCTCGGCGAAGAATTTGGAATGCCAATTGGCTCGCGCGTCACGGGAAAAATGGTTACAGCGTTGAAAAAACTCGGTTTTGATGATGTTTTCGACACTGATTTCGCCGCCGACCTCACGATTATGGAAGAAGGAACAGAATTAATCGACAGACTTAAAAACGGCGGAAAGCTTCCGATGATTACGTCATGCTCACCCGGCTGGATTAAATTCTGCGAACACTATTTTCCTGAATTTATCGAAAATCTTTCAACTTGCAAATCGCCGCACATGATGTTCGGCGCGCTGTTGAAATCATATTTTGCAGAGAAGAAGGGGATTCACCCGAAAAAGATTTTTGTTGTGTCGGTTATGCCGTGCACGGCTAAAAAATATGAAATAGGCCGCCCCGAAATGGAAGTTGACGGCATTCGCGATGTTGATGCAGTTCTCACGACAAGAGAACTTGGCAGAATGATTAAAACAGCAGGAATAAGATTCAACGAGCTTGAGGATTCTAAATTTGATGATCCGTTCGGCGAAGCCAGCGGTGCCGCTGTAATTTTCGGCTCAACAGGCGGCGTTACGGAAGCGGCGCTCAGAACCGTCGCTGAGATTGTAACAGGTAAAAGACTTGATAAAATTGATTTTGTTGAAACTCGCGGTAAAAAGGGTATTAAGGAATTTCAAGTTGAATTGCCCGACCTTACGCTTAAAGGTTGTGTAGTAAGCGGAATGGCAAACGCCCGAGAGGTTCTTGAAAAGGTTAAATCGGGTGAATCGGAATATCATTTCATCGAAGTGATGGGTTGCCCCGGCGGCTGTGTCACGGGTGGAGGACAACCGATTGTTGAAGCGGCTGTTCAAGCCGAATGTGACGTGTTTGCGCTCAGATCGAAAGCGATTTATGACGAAGATGAATCAAGTACGGTCAGACGCAGTCACGAAAACCCCGCGATTACCGAGATTTATAAGAATTATTTGGAAAAACCCAACAGTCACAAGGCTCACCATTTGTTGCATACGACTTACACTAAGCGTGAGTTGTATAAATAAATTGATTTAGATTTCAGACAATAAAAATGAGCGAAAGCAGTTTAGCCGACGCTCATTTTTTCTTTTTTTCAGATTGATAAATGAATTGAGGATTTTTCTTTAAAATACTATGGTCACCGTTATAATCAACGGTTTTATCTACTTGTTCCAAATCAAGAAAACTATCGCAAAAAAATTCATCCTCATTCCCATAAGCACCGACAAATCGTAAATCATTTCCCGGGGTTCCGATTAATAAACCCTTACTGTTTGAAAAAGATTTAAATTTTTCTTTTTGGTAGTGTTCAAGAAGAATTTCAATTATGTCATCTTCGTCAAGTTTTATAATGTTTTTAATTTTCATAATAACACCTTGAAATTATAGAGCTACCCCGATTTCATCAGGCGTAACCCTTGAAGCATCGCCCCAAATTCTTTCCAAATTATAAAATTCTCTTTCGTCTTTAAGGAAAATGTGAGCAATAATGCTTCCAAAATCAAGCAAAACCCATTTTGACGTTCTGTAACCCTCAGAATGGCGCAAGGTCAAGCCTTCTTTTCTCAGCTTTTCCATCAACTCATCAGAAATCGAAGTGAGCTGTGCTTGGTTCGATGAAGTTGCTATTATGAAATATTCAGCCATAACGGAAACGTCCGCTATGTCAAGCATGACTATGTCCTGCCCGAATTTATCGTCTATCGCCTTATACGCCGCGGCGAGAGCGGCTTTTTCATTGGTCTTGGTCAATGTTTTCCTCCAAATGCTTTAAAGCGAGAATGCTTTGGGGATGAATTTCAAATTTCCCCTGTTTAACGTGGCTAATCGATGATCTAATCGCATCAATCAACGCTCCGTCAAGATTATTATACGCTTTCGCCCTAACTTCGTCAAGCCCTGCAAAATCATTTCGGTTCGGTTCGATAAAATCCGCCAAATAAATTATTTTCTCAAGCCTTGACATTTCGGCGCGACCTGTTGTGTGGTAACGAATGGCGTTAAGCACGTCCTCGTCTGTCACGCCGAACTCGACAGCCGCGATTGCCGCACCCGCAGCACTATGGAGAAGCTCGGGCTGTTTAATCATTATTCCGTCATAAAACGCGCCGTATTTTTTATAAATTTCCTTTAATTCATCAAAAGAATAATTTTTGGCGCAGTCGTGCAAAAACGCGGCGGCGCGGGCTTTTTCTTTGTTTTCGCCGTAAAGCTCCGCGAGTTTTACGGCTTCCTCGACGACGCCGATTGTGTGTTTATAGCGCTTTTCAGATAACATTCCCTTTATTCGCTTGTTAATCTCCTCAAAATCATATTTTGAGGAATACAATCCCGTTTTCTCGATATATTTTTCAACCTCGGAGGGAACTAAATATTTTATCGGTTTTTCCACGCTCACCTTGGCGCGAAGCTCTCTTGACGAAATATCTATCGCTGGAATTTCCAAAAAATGTATTTTACCTTTATAATCGGCATTGATTTCAGCAATTTGTTCAATAAGCTTTTCTTTATTGTAACCGGCACGTGTAACGGCAATAAAATTGCAAAGAGTAAGCAAAATGTCGGAATCTTTCCACGAAAGAATCTCGTTTACAGCGTCTGCTCCCGTAATGAAAAACAATTCTTTCTCTTCACCCAAAATTTCACGTAAATATCTGATTGTGTCGATTGTATAGGTCTTGCCGCTTCGGTCGATTTCAACGCGCGAAACACCGAAAAACGGATTATTAAGCGTCGCGGCAACCGTCATTTGATATCTGTGTTCAGATTGACTTGCGCTGTTTGGCTTGTGATAGGGCTGCCCCGTCGGAACAAAAAGAACATAGTCAATTAAAAATTCGTGCCGAGCTGTTTCCGCCGCGACCAAATGACCGTAGTGAATCGGGTCGAAAGTTCCGCCCATAATCGCTATTCTTTTAAATTTTTTCAAATCTTTAAGCCTTGTCAATGCTTTCATCCTCGACTATTATTTGAATCATTTCGGCAACGTCGCCGATTAGACCGTTACATTCCAAACAGGCGCAGTCGAAACAATTATATTTTTCTTTAAAATCGCATAAAAGCCTTAATCGCGCGGTTTTCGCCGTGTTTTCATCGAGCATAAGCCCGAAAACCATGAAACCCGCCAACAACGCGCCGCAAAACAATCCCGTTCCGAAACCGTTGTTTAAAACATTTGACATATCACAGCATTGATCTGACAAATCAAAACCGAAATGCTCTGCCGCGGCTTTCAATATGCTTTGCACGCAGTTATAGCCTTTCGCGCAATATGACAACGCAAGTTGTCTCACAGGAAACTCCCCCGTTCGTTTACTATCCTATATAATAGTGTATTTCGCGAACGGAAAAGCTGTTACTTATATATGCGTTTATAAGTTGAAATTAAAAAAAGGCTTCCTCCGAGCCGTTTTTTAAATCAGGTTTTAAAACCTAAAGATTACGTGGTTCGGGCGCTTCGTGCGTCATGTTCACCAGATAGGCAACGAGTTGCCTGAATGGCGCATACAACTCGGCTTGAAGACAGCCGTTATCCCATTGAATAAATGTTGGTTAAAGACAATCTTTAAATCGCACTCGGAAGAATCCTTTTGCATTATTATAATATATAAAGCCCAAAATTTCAAGCATTATTTTATCGGAGCTTTTGGTGATTTTTAACAGTTTAAAAAATATGGGAATGAGCAGGGAAGTGTGGTAATATGTAAATGGGTGTTAATGGAGGTGTTATATGGACTATGTAAAAATTAATTCGGTAAGATGGGATGAGCATGTTGAGGAAGGTTATGTATGGACAAGACCTGTTTCATCAGAGAGCATTCAAAACGCGAAAAATGGCGAATGGAGTCTATTGTTAACGCCGAAGAAAGCTGTTCCCAGAGACTGGTTTCCAGATAACATTAATGGAAAGAATGTTTTGTTGATTGCCGGCGGAGGTGGGCAGCAAGCCCCGATTTTGGCGGCTGTCGGAGCGATAGTGACGGTTTTTGACAACAGCAGAAAGCAATTGGAACAGGATGAATTTGTTGCGAAACGCGAAGGGCTGAATATCAAAACAATGCAAGGAAATATGCAGGATTTATCTGCTTTCGCAGACGAGAGCTTTGATTTTATAATGCAGTTTGCCGGTGGATTTGTCGATTCTGTTTTGCCGGTTTGGAAAGAGGCGTATAGAGTTTTGAAAAAAGGCGGAACAATGATTGCTGGGCATAATAATCCGCTTGAATGCATTTTCGACATAGAAGCACTTGAGGAGAAGCGAGAATTTATTGTTCGCCATAAAATTCCTTACTCTGATGTTGAAAGTTTAACACATGACGAATTTGAACGAATTACAAAAAACGAGGGAGTTTTCTTTGGACATACGCTTCATGACTTGATTCAAGGGCAAGTAGATGCAGGGTTTTTGATTGCCGGGTTTTATGAAGATTGCGGCTGTTCTGCGCTTGATGAATATATCAGCACGTTTTTTGCGACGAAAGCGATTAAGCATTAAGGAGAAAATTGACAATGAAAGACATGAGCCTTGAAGAATTATGGCAGCTTTTTCCGATAATACTCAAAGAGCATAATCCGAATTATAAAATATGGTACGAAGAGGAAAGAATTGATATTCTAAATGCCTTGCATGAACATAATGTCTGCCGAATAAATCATATCGGCAGCACGGCAGTCGAGGGTCTTATCGCTAAACCAACCGTTGATATTTTATTGGAATTAACTGATGAGTATGAAATGAACAGTGTCACGAATTTGCTCCAAAACAGCGGTTGGACAGAGATGACAAGGAATGATGCGAAAAGAACCGTTGACTTGAACAAAGGATATACTCCGAACGGATTCGCAGAAAAAGTTTATCACTTGCACGTGAAACCTTCGGGTGATTGGGATGAGTTGTATTTTCGGGATTATTTGCGAAAAAATGTCGATATTGCAAAGCAATACGAAATGTTAAAATTAAAATTAGAGAAGATGTACAAGCATAATCGTGACGCGTACACAAATGCAAAATCAGAATTTGTTGCGATGTACAGCAAAAAAGCCCGCGAAGAGTTTGATGGTCGATATGTACCAATTAAGCGGGGACGAGGGAGAGGGGCGCAATGAACATTACTTACGAAGAAAATCTTCTGACAGCGGAAAACTACAGAAAATTTCAAGAAAAAATGGGTTGGAAACAGGATGGGTACGATCAAATTGCGAAATCGCTTAAAAATGATTTGTATGATGTTGTCGCTGTCGATGCCGAAGAAATTGTGGGAATGGGAAGGCTTGTTGGTGATGGTTCAATGTATTAGTATATTCAAGATGTCTTTGTTTTGACGGAATATCAAGGAAGAGGTATCGGTTCGGAAATCGTTAAAACATTGATTGAATATGTGAAGAAAAACAGCTTGCCGCAAACGGAAATATTGCTTTGCCTGATGTCGGCTAAGGGAAAAGAAGGATTCTATGAGAAATCGGGGTTTAAAAGTCGACCAAACGAATTTGAGGGAGCTGGAATGGGAATGGAAATTGCTATAGATTGAAAAATATTATGGCGTTTTTTCTTGCCCGAGCTATTGAAAACTCCCAAACGCTGTGTTATAATTTCACAAAATATATAAATCAAGGAAATGAGGTTATTATATGTCGGTAAAAATCACGTCCTCGACAAGAGTCGGCGACCCGCCGCTTTGGGCGGTGCTACAAAGAAAACTTATCAGCATTATGAACGAAACACCTGAATTGGTTTTAGAAAGATATACAAAGCCCAACGGCCATATGCTGTGGCCGAGCGACCCGAATCACGCCGATATTGACGCGCTTGACGACATGTATGAAAGTTTCCACAACTGGCCGGCTTTTTATTTTATTGGCGGCGATGAGAAGTTTCTGAAATTTGCGCATAAACAGTTTGATGCAATAACAGAGCAGTTCGCGAGTGTTGACACGGGTTATGGAAATCCGGTTGTTGTTGACGGCTATGAGCAGGGTTATGACTGGATGCACCAGGGCGAGGGTAATCAGCTTTTTTACGCGCTTAACCTTGCTGATCCGAAAAACCCGAAAACAATCGAACGTGCAAAGCACTTTGCCGACATTTATGTGGAAGAAAGCTTCGGGAACTATGACCCTGTGAATAAAGTAATGAAATGCTGCTATCTCGGAAGTATGGGTGCGGGAAAACGCTTTCTTGACGGAAGTCCCTGGAAATATGAAAGTCATTTGACATGGTTGGGGATCCCGTTTCATGATGTCCCTGGAGTTGTTACTCCCGACGACATTAAAGACCCGGAAAAATCGGCGCTTTACGGCAAAATAAGGGCGGAAAGACTTCGTGACAGCGACACCGCAGTTAATATGTCTATAAGCAGTTTGGTTATGAATGCATATTTACAAACCGGCGATGAAAAATATAAAAACTGGATTTTCGATTACATAGGTGCTTGGTTCAAACAAGCGGAAGAAAACAACGGCATAATGCCCGACAACAGAGGTCCGAGCGGCAAATTCGGCGAATGTATGAACGGCAAGTGGTATGGCGGGCATTACGGCTGGACATGGCCTCACGGCGGCGGAATTTTCATGGAAGCAATTGCAATGGCGTGCGAAAGCGAGGTTCTGCTTACGGGCGATGTCAAGAAAATGGATATTCTTCGTTCACAGTATGCGATTTTGCGTGAAAAGGCAATAGAAAAGGATGGTGTGCTGTATTTTCCGAATAAATATTCCGACCCGGGAGCGGTTCAGGAGTATGAAACAGGACCATTTTTGACAATGCCCGGAAAAACGGGAGACAACCCGAAGTTTGGCAGATTGCTTGAAAAGGACGGCTGGTACGAATTCATGCCATATCATTGGTGCGCGACCCCCACACATTTGTGGTATACAACGCGCGATGAGCGGGACAAGGAGTTCATTCTTGCAATTCGCGACCCCAATAAGCCTGACTATGAAAATTTGAGAATGGACGGCTCAAAATATTTGGGTGGGCAGGACGCTCTTTGGTTGAATTTCATTTTGGGAAATGTTCCGAACTATCCAGAAATGATTATGGAACATAACATTAAGCAGGTTTACACAAGGTTAGAAAAAATTTATAACGATACGCAAGACCCGCTGACATATACAGATTCCTATTTGCAGGCGCGCAATCCTATAACGATTGAAGGGCTTATTCACCTGACTATGGGGGGACCTCACCAGCTTTATAACGGCGGTTTGCTTCAAGTTTCGCTTTGTTATTTTGATGTTGAAAGAAAACGCCCCGGTTTACCCGAGGATGTTGCGGCGTGTGTTTCGGAAATAAACGATGATAACGTGCTTGTAACGCTTGTGAATCTTCATCCGAGATTCGAGCGGAAGCTTATAGCTCAGGCGGGCGCGTTCGGCGAGCATGAGTTTGTTAAAGCCGAATATGACGGTGTTGAAACGGAAATCTGCGACAAACACGTTGAAATCACGCTTAAAGCGGCAAGCTCAATCACTATGCGGCTTTACATGAATAGGTTTAAGAATAATCCGGCTTATCAGTGGCCGATTGAGGATTGAAGATATGGTTAGCAAACCGTGGAGAGTAACAAGATGGGATTGAGAACAGTTTTTATTGCAAATTCAAATAAAAGTGGAATGATTGCCGAGTTTCCTGAAATAATATTCGGTGACCAGTTGTTTTACGACCTCGCTTTCAATCATCACGGATACTCTGACTTTAATTTTGAACAAATTGATGGAATGACATGGATAATTCTTGTAACAAAAGAAGAATTAATTGATTTTGTTAATGGAAGCTGCAATGATTACTTTTTGAAAATTCGACAAATTTTGTCGTCTTCTGAAAATGTGATAACAAGAATGGAAAAAGAATGGGAACAGTTTGTCGGTGGGGTAGAAACACTTGACAATGAACAACAATATGCCTTAATTGCCCGTGAATGGTATTAAGAATAGATCTGTGCCGGTCAAGACGGGACGAAAATTGGTTCGGTAAAAATTCAGGTTTCAGGACAGGCTTAACAGGTGATAAGACAATCAAAACAACTAAGGGAGGACGCAATGGAGCGCATAAAAGAAAAAGTTAAACAATACAGATGGAATTACAAAGGAAGAATACTTCCGATTGGCGTGGGCTGCGGCTCGATCGGGCGCGGCGAAAACGAAGAAAAAAGCATACGCGAAAAGGAAATATCGAACGGTTCAGAGCATCTTCTCAAATGCCATGAAGCAGGCTTCCGCTATTACGACACTTCAAGGTCATACGGTGACAGCGAGCTTGCCGTCGGCGGCTTTGTTAAGCAAATAGACAGAAAATCAATCTTTCTTGCGACAAAGAGCGCATTTAGAGCGGAATGGGAAGAAAAAGATTCTTTCGAGATGTTTAAAAAAAGATTTTATGAGAGCTTTGAAAGGCTTAACACAGACTATATTGATTTGTTTCAAATTCACGACAGAAATTCCTTTCAAGCTGCAACTGAAAAAGTCATCCCGTTTTTGGAGGACAGACAAAAAGACGGCATGATCGGATATATAGGGCAGGGTACGCGCGACGTGACGGCACATGAGCAGGCAATCGCGAGCGGAAAGGTTCAGTCGGTTCTTACTTATTTGGAATATAATCTTATTAAATGCTCGACAAAACGCGCCATTCAACTGGCTAAAAAGCACGATGTGCTGTTTCTCAACGCGTCTGTGTTTAATTACGGAATGTACAAAGAAAATCATGAATTTGCGAAAGACGCGGTTGGTCTGGCGGCGCGAAAAAACGAACAGGCAATCGAAATGCGTGAATTGTGCAAGTCTATGGGAATTGACATTATGGCGGCATCATTGCAGTTTTCGCTGTTGAACCCTGACATTGACATTCTTTTGGCGGGAATAAGAAATGAAAGCAATCTTCAGGCGACGTTAAAACAAATCGAAACACCGATATATCCGGAGCAATGGGCGGCTATTGAAAAACTGCAAAGAACCTTTGAGAATTTTGAGATTCAAGAAGAGTATGGACAGCATTATTAAAACGGAGGAATGTAACCGATGAAAATATTATTATTGGGAGTTGAAGGGCAGCAGGGATGGCACAAGGCGGGAAACGAGCACGAGTTCGCGTTTGTCGATGTTTTTTCGGAAACGGAAAGTGTGGCGAATATAAAATGGTTTATTGACAGCCGCTGCAAGGTTTATTCGAACGCTGATGAGGCTATTGAGGATTTTAAACCCGATTTTGCGGCGATAAACGTGCCAAATTTTGTTAAAAACGATCCTGATTTGGAATTGAAGTTTATCGAAAAGAAAATCCCGCTACTTATAGCGAAGCTCAGACTCAGAAACAAGAGTGATTTCGACAAAACACTTGCCGCGGCGAATAAATACGGCGGCGAGGTTTATGTCGGTGAGTTTTACAGATACTCGCCGGGAATTGAAACATTGAAAAAATTCATTGCAGATGGATTTGTCGGGAAGCCTGAGCAGGTCAGGTGGGAGTGCGGTCTTGCACATCCCGATGTTTGGGATTGGGAGTTGAATTATGAAAACTTAGTAATTGACGATTTGGGATTTCATCATTTCAGCATTCTTCATTATCTTATAGATTTGACAAATCCCAAACTTGTGTTTGGTTTGTCGGCTTCACCTGAAAAAGGAAAACCGAGCACGGGAAGCTCGGGAACAGTCGTTGTCACCAACGCAAGCGGTTGCAACGTGAGCTATTGTGTGGATTGGCACAACACAATGCGTTCTTCAATCGACAACTTCGGCTGTGTATCAATCGATGGCACAGAGGGCGGTGTTTCGCTGGACAACGGCAAGGTTTTCAGCATGAAATGGGGAAGCGAGAAAAAGGAAGAACAGCTGATTGAAATTGACGCAGAAAATGCACCAGAAAAAATTCTTTTAGGTAAAAAACAGGATGTTTGGACGATTCAAGAATTTGCGCCCGTAGTTGAGTGCGTTCAAAAGGCGTTATCAAAGTAAGGGTTTAAAACTTAAAAAATACAAGGAGGAAAAAATGAAGAAGTCGGTAAGGTTTATGGTTTTAATTGGCACGGTTGTGGTGACGGCGGCGGCTGTCATGCTGTTTGCAAGCTCATGCAAAAGCGAAACAAAACCAGTGGAACGCGAAAAGTTGGCGTTTGAATCAACAGAATTTAAAGCGGGTGTGAAGGTTGAACTGGAATCTGTAAAAAACGACATTTACAGGATTGTGTTTAGAGCGGCGGCACCGCAGAGAATCAAATTGTTTGACACAGTCTTCTCGTTTGACAATGAGGTCATCAAACCCGTGGCGGCAGCGAATTTCAAGGAAATAGGCGAAGAAGATTTTGACGCCGGAACGACAGCACCCTTTGCACTTATTTCGCCGGGAGGTTCAGCGCCTTTTTCGGAATTATCAATGGGTTGGAAAACGGAAGGAAACAGAACGGCATTTAACTATTGCGGCTTTACAACGGGATTCGCAGCGACAGACAATAGTTATATTGACTTGTTTGAATTCTATTTTAAACTTCAAGACGGAAAAACAGCCGATGACATTAAAGCCGACATTTTTAAGTTTGAAAGCGGTTTAGATGAAGGCGGATTTGTCGATATGTATTTCCCAACCAACAATGGGCAAGGCATTCGCTTGGAAGAAGGCATTATTGATGAAATTAAATACATTTATTTTTGGGGACATCATGACCAAGCAACAAACCCCGATGCGTTGGAAGTGACTATATTTTAATTTCATAAAGTTATAAAAAAAACCCCTCCGGCATACTAATGTAAGTATGAGGAGGGGTTTTTTATGTCAAGAAGCTATTACAGGGTGTTTTTAACGCTGAAGCAAGAGAGAGCGGATTTTACAAAAACAGGAAGAGAAGCATTCGGACGGTGCGTTATCGAAGCGAGGGGCAGAGAGGGGAGAGTTTCCTGTCAGGTTCAGGATTTGATGCCCGAAACACAATATAAGCTGTTTATTGTTGCCGCTGACGGGAACGAATCGAAGGTTGTGTGTGTTGGGCGGGTTCTTGTTGATTATAAGGGCAAGGGTGAAACGAGATTTGCTTTTGATGCCGATGATGTGATGAACACAGGCGCTTCGATAGAAAAATTCAATGTCGCGGCAATAGCTGTCAGCCGTGAGGGATTTGATTCGGGAAATCTTCACGAAATGGCTACGCCGCTCGTCGGGTATAAGGATGATATTTGCATTAATTGGAAAATAAACACACCCGAAATTCAAAAGGAAATTCCTATTGAAATTAAATTGGAAATACCTCAGCCTGATATTATGCAGGTGCATGAAAATTTTGCCGAAATGGTGAAAAAATATAATGAAGAAACAGACGCATTGTCGGAGGAGAATCCAGAAACAAAGCAAGAACCGATGTCGGTTGTTCCCAAATTTTATTCGTCCGACATTGACTTGGTTTTCACGGGAAACACGCGGATGTTTCCGTTTGCAAGACAAAAATCAGACATATTTTGGGTAAGAACATCGCCGAGCGAGCTTCCGACCTTTCCGCTTGATTATATAAAATATATGCATCATGAATTTGTTAAGGGTGCTTATGGAAAATATAAGCATTTGATTATCGGAAGAACGCAAATTGACGGAAAAACGAGATATATTCTCGGCGTTCCCGATGTTTATTCGCCCGAATTAAATAAAGACGCAGAGGAACTTGGCTTTCACCAGTTTAAAACCTGCTCGGGAGGATTAATGGCCGGAGAACACGGATATTGGCTTTTGGTTCTGGGGAACGATGTATGACAAGGCACATGTTCGCGGGCGCGGGAACACCCGAAGGGTTTGTGAGCTTTTTTGGCGGGATTTCAGCGATTGAGAAAACGGAAAAAGCAATCATTCTTAAAGGGTCGTCGGGTTCGGGAAAAAGCACATTTATAAAAAAAATCGGCAAGGCTTGCGAAAATGAAAACTATGATGTCGATTATCTGCATTGTTCGAACGACGCAGACAGCCTCGACGGTGTTTATGTGCCTTCTCTGCGCGCCTATGTCGTTGATGGAACAGCACCGCACGTTTCCGATCCGATTATTCCTGCGGGAGTTGAACAAATTTTCAACATGGGAGAATTTATTGACGCGTCGGAAATTAAAGCGAATAAGCGAAAACTGCTTTCTATGATTGCAGAAAAAACCGAATTACAGAAACATGCAAATAATTATTTAAAAGCGGCAAAAAGCGTTTATAACAACAACAGCTTGATTTATGAACGCGTGTTAAACAAATCGGCTTTAAATAAAAAAATATCGAAAATAACGGAAACAATTAAGACTTTACCTGCAAACTCAAATGGGGCAAACCGCCGTTTTTTCGCAAGCGCAATAACTCCTAAAGGGCTAAAAAACTTTATCGACACAATCTTGCACGGAAAGGTTTTCGTTTTAAACGCCAAAGACGGCATGGGTGCAGACATTATGCTGGCAGAAATTCAAGAAACGGCAAACAGACGCGGACATGATACGGAAAGCTTTTATTGCCCTTTAAAACCGTCGAAAATTGAGCATTTGACAGTACCCCAATTGAAGTTGAGCTATACAACAGCGAATGAATTTCATAAGCCGTCGGTTGAAAGTGGCGAGACGATAAATTTTGAAGAGCTGTGTTCATCTTTTAGTGAGCACAGAGAGGAAATGGAATTTAATGATAATCTTTTTGAAATGCTGTTGAAAAAGACGATGGAAACGATGAAAGCATCGTTAATGGTGCATGAAAGTGTCGAAAAAATATATATTACGGCGATGGACTTCAAAAGGCTTGATGAAGCTTGTCAAAATTTACGAAGAAAATTTATATATAACTGTTGACAACAAGGGGAATATCTTATATAATTTTAGCAATGGGACACGGGCGTACTTCACAGCATATCATGTGATGTGCGCCTTTACTATGAAGATTTGAGGTATATATTTAATGGGTGGAATATTTGGAGTATGTTCAAAAAACGAGTGTACAATGGATTTGTTCTTCGGAACGGACTATCATTCGCATTTGGGAACACGGCGCGGCGGCATGGCAGTTTTCGACGGGCATCATTTTAACCGTGCGATTCACAACATTGAAAACTCGCCGTTCAGGACAAAGTTTGAGTCAGACATTCCCGACATGAAAGGCTGTGTCGGCGTTGGTTGCATAAGCGATTCTGATCCGCAGCCGATTGTTTTGCACTCGAAAATCGGTTCGCTTGCCATTGTTACGGTGGGGCGTATTAATAATAAAAAAGAGATTGTAGAACAGTTGATTGACGAAGCAAACGAACATTTTTTAGAGATGAGCGGTGGAAGAATAAACGACACCGAGCTTGTTGCTTCACTCATTTGTCGAAAAGATAACATTGCTGATGGAATAGCTTACGCTCAAAGTAAAATCGAAGGCTCGATGACAATGCTTGTTTGTGCCGATAACGGAATTTATGCAGCAAGGGACAAGCTCGGGCGAACGCCTCTGTCAATCGGAAAAAAAGATGACGGCTATTGCATCAGTTTTGAATCATTTGCATATATAAATCTTGGTTATAAGACGTGTCGTGAGCTTGGACCAAACGAGGTTGTTTTTGTCACGGCAGATAAAATAACAGATGTTTTCAAACCAGGTAAAGAAATGAGAATGTGTTCGTTCTTGTGGACATATTACGGTTTCCCGACCTCGAATTATGAGGGAATGAATGTCGAAGAAATGCGCTACAGGTGCGGAAGCAGCCTTGCGGACCAGGGAAAAGCCAACGGAACGGATGACAATATAGATTATGTCGCAGGCGTTCCCGATTCAGGTACTGCTCACGCAATAGGCTATGCCAACAAATCGGGAATACCTTTTGCCAGACCGCTTATAAAATATACACCCACATGGCCGCGAAGCTTTATGCCGCAAAATCAAGACATAAGAAATCTTATAGCAAGAATGAAACTTGTGCCGATTAATTCACTTATAGAAAACAAGAAGCTGATTTTTATAGAAGATTCAATAGTTCGAGGAACTCAAATGCGTGGCGTAACAGACTTTTTATATGAATGCGGGGCAAAGGAATTGCACATACGCTCTGCTTGCCCACCGATTCTTTACGGTTGCAAATATTTGAATTTCTCACGCTCGACATCTGAAAATGATCTTATTTCACGCCAGGCAATGAACCAAATTGACGGCGAAGAGAGCGCAAAACACATCGAAGAGTACACCGACTGTAAGTCGAAACGATATAAAGACATGGTAGACATTATTCGCGAAAAGCTTAATTTAACAACACTTGATTATCATTCGCTGGACGGCCTGCTCGGTTCTATAGGAATCGAAAAATGCAAGCTGTGTACCTATTGCTGGAACGGAAAAGAATAGAAAAATTTGTTTGTCCGAGGGCGGCTTAAGCCGCTCCTGCAAATATACTAAAATACAGAGAGGGAGTTTTACTAATGCCAAAAAGAACAGACATTAAATCCATTATGATTATAGGGTCGGGACCTATAATCGTTGGACAAGCCTGCGAGTTTGACTATTCCGGAACACAGGCGTGTAAAGCGCTGCGAGGATTAGGCTATAAAATTATATTGGTAAATTCCAATCCCGCCACCATCATGACAGATCCTGTTGTCGCCGATGTAACCTACATTGAACCGCTTAATGTTAAAAGGCTTACCGAAGTAATCGCAAAGGAAAGACCTGACGCACTTCTCCCGAATTTGGGCGGACAATCGGGTCTTAATTTAAGCCTTGAGCTTCAAAAAGCAGGTATTTTAGAAAAATACAACGTCGAAGTAATAGGTGTTCAGCTTGACGCGATTGAGCGAGGCGAGGACAGAATTGAGTTTAAGAAAACAATGGACAAGCTTGGCGTTGAAATGCCGAAAAGCTTCGAGGCGTTGACTGTTGAGCAAGCGGCAGATGTCGCTTCCGAGCTGGGCTATCCTGTGGTTATTCGCCCTGCGTTCACAATGGGCGGAACAGGCGGCGGCTTGGTTTATAACAAAGAAGAGCTTCAGACAATTGTCAGCAGGGGCTTGCAAGCTTCAATGATTGGACAGGTTTTGGTTGAAGAAAGCGTTTTGGGTTGGGAAGAACTCGAAGTAGAGGTCGTAAGAGACGCAAAGAACAAAATGATTGCCATTTGCATGATTGAAAATATCGACCCGATGGGCGTGCATACAGGCGATTCGTTCTGCTCTGCGCCAATGCTCACAATTAAAGAAGAATTACAGGAAAGATTAAGAAAAATAGCGTTCAGCATCGTTGAAGAAATTGGGGTAATCGGAGGAACAAACGTCCAGTTTGCACACGATCCGATTTCCGACAGAATCACAATCATAGAAATTAATCCCAGAACCTCGCGTTCTTCCGCATTGGCGTCGAAAGCGACGGGTTTCCCGATTGCCTATGTGTCTGCGCTTTTGGCGGTGGGTCTTTCGCTTGATGAAATTCCCTACTGGAAAGAAGGGACGATGGATAAATATGTGCCGTATGGTGATTACATCGTTTTGAAATTCGCAAGATGGGCGTTTGAAAAATTTATCGGCATAGAAGACAAGTTGGGAACGCAAATGAGAGCGGTCGGCGAAGTTATGAGCATCGGACGAACCTTTAAGGAGGCGTTCCAAAAGGCCGTTCGTTCGTTGGAAATCGGCAGAAGCGGACTGGGTTTTGCAAAAAACTTCAATGAAATAGGAAAAGAAGAGCTGCTTCAGAAAATAGCCGCGCCAAACAGCGAAAGATATTTCGCGATATACGAGGCGTTGCGCAAAGGCATAACCGTTGACGAAATTTATGCCGTAACAAAGATTAAAGAATATTTCTTAGGGCAAATGAAAGAGCTTGTGGAATTGGAAACGGAAATTCTTACATACAAAAAACGTGTTTTGCCCGATGAATTGCTTGTGAGAGCGAAAAAAGACGGATTTTCTGACAAATATCTTTCAAACTTGCTTGAAGTTCCCGAAGAATATATAAGAATGCAAAGAAAAACCATCGGAATTCTCGAAGAATGGGACGTTGTGCCTGTAAGCGGCGCAGACGCGGAATATTTTTATTCAACCTATAACGGCTTGGGTAAATTGGGCGGCGAGCTTGCCGCAGCAAGAGAAAAACGCGGAATTAAAGCGAAAAAAGACAGCGACGGCCGAAAAAAAGTTATAATACTTGGTGGAGGACCGAACAGAATAGGGCAGGGAATCGAGTTTGACTACTGCTGTGTTCACACTGCTTTTGCTCTTCGCGAGATGGGCTTTGAAACAATAATGGTAAACTGCAACCCCGAAACGGTTTCAACCGACTATGACACTTCAGACAAGCTCTATTTTGAGCCGCTGACGGTTGAAGATGTTCTTTCAATATGCGAAAACGAAAACCCGTTGGGTGTAATCGTTCAGTTCGGTGGGCAAACACCGCTTAACATCGCAATGGAATTGAAAAAAGCGGGTGTGCCGATTTTGGGAACTTCACCCGAAGTAATCGCGCTTGCCGAAGACAGAGATTTGTTCAGAAAAATGATGGACAAAATGAACATTCCAATGCCCGAGTCGGGTATGGCGTGCAACTATGAAGAGGCGGTGACAATCGCCAACGGCATAGGCTATCCTGTCATGGTAAGACCGTCATATGTTTTGGGCGGCCGCGCGATGGAAGTGGTTTTCAGCAACGAACAGCTTAAGGAATATATCATTACAAACGCGCAGTTTATAAGAGACGATGCGCCGATTTTGATTGATCTTTTCCTTGACAATGCAATAGAATGTGAATCCGATGCTTTGGCTAACGGAGGACACGCGTTTGTTCCGACAATTATGGAGCATATCGAATATGCAGGAATTCATTCGGGTGACTCAGCGTGTGTAATCCCGACGATAAATATTACTGCCGAGCAAACAGAAACGATTCGTGATTACACGCGAAAAATAGCGGGTGAGCTTGGTGTTGTGGGCTTGATGAATGTCCAATACGCAATCCACAAAGGCAAGGTTTATGTTTTAGAAGCGAACCCCAGAGCGTCAAGAACTGTGCCGCTTGTGTCAAAGGTTTGCAACTTCAACATGGCGAAGCTTGCAACACAGCTTATCATGGCTGAATATACGGGCAAAAAAGTTGACATTTTGGCAATGAAGCAGCCAGAAGTGCCGTATTACGGCGTGAAAGAAGCTGTTTTCCCGTTTAATATGTTCCCCGAGGTTGACCCGATTTTGGGACCTGAAATGAGATCGACGGGCGAAGTTTTGGGCTTGTCTGATTCGTTTGGACTTGCGTTCTACAAAGCACTTGAAGGAAGCAAAACGATTCTGCCGCTTTCGGGAACGGTTCTGTTCTCGGTCGCGGAAAAAGACAGGGAAGAGTCGGTTGAAGTAGCTAAACGCTTTGAAAAACTCGGCTTTAAAATAATGGCGACAAGAGGAACGTATACATATCTCAAGGAAAAAGGAATTAACGCGGAAGTCATGAATAAGCTCTATGAAGGTCGCCCGAACATTGAGGACGCAATTAAAAACCATCAGCTTGACATGATTGTAAATACACCGAGCGGAAGCAAACGAAGCAACGAGGACGGTTCGTATATCAGAAAATCGGCTATTAAATATAACATTCCGTATTTGACGACATTAACCGCGGCGTTGGCGGGCGTTCAGGGAATTGCAGAAAAAATAGACAACCCGAACGAGAAGGTATATTCGTTGCAGGAATATCATTTGAAAGGGTCTAAGCAGTAAGTGTCCTCAAACGTCGGTTGAATTTTCCGAAAGTTCAAATATGCGGTTATTGTTTTGAAATAACGATTGATTTATAATAATCGCATGGTTGGACATCGGAATGAAATTTCCGAGGAGGTCTGATATATGCGTGAAATTTTGGCGAGAAATATCTCTCGCTACAGAAAAGATTTGGGATTGACGCAGGAAGCGCTTGCGGAAAAGTTAGGCATAACCTTTCAGGCAGTAAGCAAGTGGGAAAACGAGCAAACCGTGCCCGATACAATGCTCATAACTCCGCTTGCGCAGGCTTTGAAGGTCAGTATTGACAAGCTAATGGGATATGCCGCTTTTTCCGACGATGTTTCGACCTATGAAAATGATTATCAGAAAGAAGAATATTTTTGGGGTGTTGAACCTAACACAACCTGTTTGAAAATGCTTGAATTAATGCCGCCGTCACGACCGTTGAAATTGCTTGACATCGGTTGTGGCGAGGGCAAGGACGCAGTGTTTTTCGCCCGTTGCGGCTATGAGGTGAGTGCTTTCGATATTTCGGAAGCAGGGCTTGAAAAGACAAGGCGGCTTGCGGAAAAGGCGCGTGTAAACGTGAAAATTTTTCGCGCGAATTTGTGGGATTACCGTCTTGAAGAAAACTATGACATATTGTATTCAAGCGGGGCGTTGCACTACATTAAGCCGAAGCTTCGTGATGAAGTGATGGCGAACTATAAGACTCATGTCAACGAAAACGGGCTTGTTGCGTTTCACATTATGGTAAATAAGCCGTTTATCGTGTCGCCGCCTGAAAAGAAAGATTATGCCTATCATTGGAAATCGGGGCAGTTGTTCACCTATTTTCATGATTGGTATATTGAGCATTGTGAGGAATATGTTTTCGATTGCAACTCGTCGGGAATACCGCACCGCCACGCGGCAAACAGATTGTTTGCCAGAAACTTGAAGAAATTATAGGTAAATATGGAGGAAACTTAAATGACCACTAATCTTAAAGGAAGCATCGAAGCATTCATTGAAGAATCGTGCGAAAGCGTTAGAAAGGAAGCGGCTGGACGTCCGGTGCTGTGCGCTCTTTCGGGCGGTGTTGATTCCGCCGTTTGTGCCGTTCTCGCGCACAAAGCCGTCGGCGACAAGCTTACCTGCTTGTTTGTTGACACAGGTTTCATGCGTAAAAACGAGGGCGATGTAATAATGAAGCTGTTCCGTGACGCATATAACATCAACTTGATTCGCGTTGATGCCGAGGCAAGATTTTTAGAAAAGACTAAAGGCGTAACAGAACCCGAAAAGAAACGCAAAATCATCGGCGAGGAATTTATTCGTGTTTTCGAGGAAGAAGCTAAAAAACTCGGAGATGTGGGCTGCCTTGTTCAGGGAACGATTTATCCCGACATTATGGAAAGCGGCGAGGACGGGCACAAGCAGGTTAAAGCTCACCACAACGTGGGGGGAATGCCTCTCAATATTGAATTTGAAGCGATAATTGAGCCGCTGAAAATGCTCTATAAAGAAGAAGTTCGCGAATGCGGAAGAAAATTGGGCTTGCCCGAATCTTTTGCAAGTCGCCAACCGTTCCCGGGTCCGGGATTAGCGGTGCGTTGCCTGGGCGAATTGACAAAGCCCAAACTCGACCTTTTGCGCGAAGCTGATGCGATTTTCTGTGAGGAAATCGAAAAGGCAGGCTTGCAAAAAGACATTCAGCAATATTTTGTCGTTTTACCGGGCGTTCAAAGTGTCGGAGTGAGAGACAACGAGCGTTGTTATGAACAGATGGTCGCGTTGCGTGCGGTTACGACAGAGGATTTCGTCACGGCAGGCTCGGCGAGAGTTCCGTATGAGCTGCTTGAAACCGCGGCGAAGAGAATTACCGGTGAAGTTAAGGGTATCAACCGCGTTGTGTTTGATATTACACCTAAGCCGCCGGCTACGGTTGAGTGGGAATGAGGCGGCAACAAAGTGATTGACGAAACGAATGAAAGCTTGATTTTATCAACAATAGAAGAAATAGACTTGAGTGAAAATCCTATTTTAACAATATTGGATAAAGCGATGAGTTTACCGGGCGTAAAAATCAACCGCACAGCTTTTTTAATGGAAACGTATCTTTTAAGCGGTACGGATGCAGAAAATAAAAATGTTTCTGAATTAATCCCTTTAGAACAAATGGACAATGCCGCGAAGAAATATATCACAACTAATGTTACTCAATCGAGCGGAACAGCCTTTGTTTTGGGGTTGCCGGGCGGTTTGGCTGTGGCAGCGACTATACCTGCTGATATTATGCAAAACTTTGCTTTTAGCTTGCGTCTTGCCCAACAATTGGCATACATATATGGTTTCGAGAATTTGTTCACAGAAAACAATGAGATGAACGATAAAACACGACATACATTAATATCGTTTCTGGGGATAATGTTTGCAGTTTCAGGAAGTGGAACAGTTCTGCGTGCTATAGCGCCTAATATAGGCAAATACGCCGCAAGACAAGCTATGAAAAAACCACTCACAAAAACAGTTTGGTATCCGATGCTTAAAAAAATTGCCAATGTTGTTGCTTCAAAAACAATAACAAAAAAAGGTTTATCTGAATTTGCATCCAAAGCTATACCGGTGGTGGGCGGAGTTGTTTCTGCCGGCATAAGCGTTGCGACGATGGTGCCGATGGCAAACAGGTTGAAAAATGAGTTGCGTAAATATCATTTAACCGAAGAAGAAACTCATGAAATTGAAGAAAAAGAGAAAATTTCTTTAAGCGAAAAAACAAGTGAGATTGCATCAGACATCGCGGTAAACACCATGAAAGCGGCACAGAAAACCAAAGGAATAGGATCGGAATTCGGAAAATTTGTTAAACAAGTAGGAATCAAAACAAAAGCAAAATTAGAAGAACAGAAAAAATGACTTTCAAAAACAAAATAAAAATCAAAGGAGAGAAAAAATTATGAAAAAGTATTTTGCAGAATTAATCGGAACAATGGTATTGGTTTTCATGGGTTGCGGAAGCGCAATGTTTCTCGGCTGTGAAGCGGCAGGCGGACATCTTGCGGTCGCGCTGGCGTTCGGGCTTTCAATCGTTGCAATGGCATATGTAATCGGAAACATTTCGGGTTGTCACATTAACCCTGCGGTTTCACTTGCAGTGTTGATAAGCAAAAAAATGAGCGTTAAAGATTTTTGCGGATATGTTGTTGCTCAAGTAATCGGTGCTATTGCAGGTGCGGCACTTTTGAAAATGGTGACAGGCTTCGGAATTGAAGATTTGACAGGCGGGCTTGGTTCTAACGGAATCGCAAACGCAGGCGGAATCGGCGGCGCGATTGTAATTGAAATAATTTTGACATTCATCTTTGTTTTCACCATCTTGGGCGTAACTTCCGACGAGAAAAAAGGAAACGTCGCAGGAATCGTAATCGGTTTGACGCTTGTGTTTGTTCACATCGTCGGAATTCCGCTTACGGGAACATCGGTTAACCCGGCAAGAAGTATTGGTCCTGCTCTTTTCGCGGGCGGCGAAGCGCTTAAAAATGTTTGGATATTTGTTTTGGCACCGTTGGTTGGTGCGGCAATAGCGGCTGTTTTGTTCAAGGTTATCAAGGTTAAAGACGGAGGAAAATAATGAAAATCGGTTTTGATGATTCGGCTTATATGGAAAAGCAGACCGAGCAGATTGTTAAAAGGGTAGAGCAGTTTAACCATAAGCTGTATTTGGAATTCGGCGGCAAACTGTTTGATGATTATCACGCGGCAAGGGTTTTGCCGGGCTTTAATGTAAACGGAAAAATTCTGCTTTTGGAAGGCTTGAAAGAAAAAACCGAGATCATTATATGTATAAATGCGGCGGATATTGAAAAAAACAAAATCAGAGCCGATTTGGGAATCACCTATGACATGGATGTTCTGCGGCTTATCGACAACGTGAGAAGCATGGGGCTTTACATAAGCAGCATTGTAATCACGTTGTATAAAGATCAGCCGTCGGCAGATATGTTTAAGAACAAGCTTGAACTTAGAGGCGAAAAGGTTTATATTCACAAGCTGACAAAAGGCTATCCCACGAATGTCGATTTAGTTGTGAGTGAGCTGGGATATGGCGCAAATCCTTATATTGAAACCACCAGACCGCTTGTTGTTGTTACGGCACCTGGTCCGGGAAGCGGAAAAATGGCGACGTGCCTTTCGCAGATTTATCATGAGCATGAGAGAGGCATGAATGCAGGATATGCCAAGTTTGAAACGTTTCCGATTTGGAATTTGCCGTTGAATCATCCGGTTAACCTTGCTTATGAAGCGGCAACAGCCGATTTGAATGATGTGAACGCCATTGACCCTTATCATTTGGAAACATACGGAAAAACGGCAGTTAATTACAACAGGGACATTGAAGTTTTCCCTATTGTAAAAAATATATTGACGAAAATCATGGGGACTGAAAAGGTCTACCAGTCGCCGACAGACATGGGTGTAAACATGGCGGGTTTCTGCATTACTGACGACGAAATGGTTAAGGAAGCCGCCAAACAAGAGATTGTCAGAAGATATTTTAAAACGTGGTGTTGCTATAAGGAAGGGCGAGTTGGAATCGGCGCTGTTGAAAAGCTGGAAATAATAATGAAACAGCTCGGAATTTCACCCGAATACGGCTCAGCTGTGCGACCTGCGTTGGAGAAAGCGGAACAGAGCAAATGCCCCGCTATGGCGTTGATTTTGCATGAAGGAAGCGTCATGACAGGAAGAAACACAAAGTCTCTGACCGTGGCGTCAAGCCTTATTTTGAATTGTGTAAAAAAACTGGCAGGGTTGCCCGACGACATTCACTTGATTTCGCCCGCTGTTTTAGAGCCGATGATGATGCTTAAAGAAAAAATTCTTTGCGATAAAAATCCGTTGCTGAACCTTGAAGAGGTTTTAAACGCATTAAGCATATGCGCCGCGACAGACCCGTCGGCAGAAAAATGTCTTTTGAAGCTGCACGATTTAAGGGGTTGCGAGGCTCATTCTTCACACATTCTGTCGAAAGCAGATGAAACGGCACTCCAGAAACTGGGTGTCAATGTAACCTGCACACCCGAATATCCTTCGGATGATTTATATTATGTTTAAAAATTTTTTAATATATTGAAGGGGGTAATTAATTATGAAACTCGTTAAAGAAGGTAAGACAAAAACAGTTTTCGCTCTTGAAAACGGCAACTATCTGTTGAAATTTAAAGACGACGTGACGGGAACGGACGGCGTTTTCGACCCGGGAGCAAACACGGTCGGGCTTTCCATTGAAGGAATGGGACAAGGTGGACTCAGACTTACAACATATATTTTTGAAATGTTGAAGAAAAACGGAATCAAAACTCACTATGTTCAATCCGACATTGAAAACAAAACAATGGAAGTTCTTCCTGCTGTCGTTTTCGGTGAAGGATTAGAGGTTATTTGCCGCTTTAAAGCCGTGGGAAGTTTCCTGCGCCGTTATGGCAAATATGTTGAAGAGGGTCAAGAGTTGGATGCGTTTGTTGAAGTAACGCTTAAAGACGACGACCGCGAAGACCCCCCGATAACAAAAGATGCTTTGGCTATGCTTAACATCGTTAACAATGACGAATATGAATCGTTGAAGCTTCAAACACAAAAAATCTGCAAGATGGTTAAAGAAGAGCTTGCTAAATTCGGTTGTGAGCTTTACGACATTAAACTTGAATTCGGAAGCAATAACGGCGAAGTTGTTTTGATTGATGAAATTTCGGGCGGAAATATGCGCGTTTACAAAGACGGCAAAATTGTTGAACCGCTTGATTTGGTTAAAATTGTTTTTGGCGAATAGAGTAGGGGATGAAACAGTATGGCTAATAAAATTAAAATCGGAATCTGCGGCTATGGAAATTTGGGGCGCGGAATCGAAGGTGAAATCGCGAAAAACCCCGACATGGAGCTTGCCGCCGTTTTCACCAGAAGAAAACCCGTTGATTCATTGAAAATAAAGGCAAATGTGCCGATTGTTCACATTGATGAAGCTTCGGAATGGAAAGACAAAATAGACGTGATGATTTTATGCGGCGGGTCAGCGAACGATTTGCCCGAGCAAGGACCGAAGCTGGCAAAAATGTTCAACACGGTTGACAGCTTCGACACTCACGCGAAAATTCCCGACTATTTTAAAAAGGTTGACGCCGCGGCTAAGTTGAGCGGCAACATTTCGATAATATCAATCGGCTGGGATCCGGGATTGTTCTCTTTGATGAGATTATACATGGGTTCGATGATTCCCGACGGAAAAACATATACGTTTTGGGGAAAGGGCGTAAGCCAAGGACATTCGGGTGCTGTTCGCGGAATTGAAGGCGTTTTAAACGCGGTTCAATATTCGATTCCGTCGGATTCGGCAATGAAAAGGATTAGAGACGGCGAAACGCCTGAGCTGACCGCGCGGGAGAAACACACAAGATTGTGTTATGTCGTTGCCGCAGAAGACGCAGACAAGGGCAGAATCGAACGCGAGATTAAAGAAATGCCGTATTATTTTGACGAATATGACACCACGGTGAATTTCATATCCGAAGCCGAGATGAAAGCCGAGCACGGAAAACTTCCGCACGGAGGAAACGTGATTCATACGGGGAAAACAGGCGAGGACAGCAAGCAGGTAATAGAGCTGTCATTGAAGCTGGACTCGAACCCCGAGTTTACATCATCTGTTTTAATAGCTTTCGCCAGAGCGGCGCACAGATTGGCCGAAAAAGGAGAGCAAGGTGCAAGAACAATTTTTGATATTCCGCCGTCATTGCTTTCGGTTATGAGTCCTGACGAGATTATGAAAAATTTGTTATAAATTAGTGTAAAAATAAAATAAATATATGGAGGTAATGAATTATGGCGTACAACCCATTTGAAAACGCGCAGGCTCAATTTGATAAGGTCGCAGACTACATCAAACTTGAACAAAGTGCAAGAGACTTGCTCCGCAGACCCATGAAGGAGTTCCATTTCACGGTTCCCGTAAAAATGGACGACGGTTCTACTAAGGTGTTCCAAGCCTTCAGAATTAAACATAACGATGCAAGAGGTCCGGCAAAAGGCGGAATCCGTTTTCATCCCCACGAAACAGTTGACACTGTTCGCGCTTTGTCAATGTGGATGACATGGAAATGTGCTGTTGTTGACATTCCGCTCGGTGGTGGTAAGGGCGGCGTAATTTGTAACCCCCCGACAATGTCTTTGGGCGAGCAAGAACGTCTTTGCCGCGGATATATCCGTACATTGTTCGCGCAAGTAGGTCCGAACATTGACGTACCCGCTCCCGACGTGATGACAAACGGTCAGCACATGTTGTGGATGATGGATGAATATGAAGCATTGGCAGGCGGACATTACCCCGGCTTTATCACGGGAAAACCCGTTGGAATGGGCGGTTCGTTAGGACGCACAGAAGCGACCGGTTTCGGCGTAATCTATGTTCTTAAAGACCTTCTTAAAGCAGAAAACATCGACGTTAAAAACACAAGCGCAAGCATTCAAGGCTTCGGAAACGTGGGCGAATATGCGGCGAAAATGTATACAGAACTCGGCGGAACGGTTATTTGCATTTCTTCTTATGATCAAGCCGACAAAGTTGCTTACACTTTCCGCAAAAAAGCGGGCTGCAACATTGAAGAACTTATCAACATAAAGAATTCTTTCGGCGATATTGACAAAAATAAAGCGAAAGAATTAGGCTATGAAGTGTTGCCGGGCGATGCTTGGTTGTCGGAAGAGGTTGACATTCTTATGCCGGCAGCTCTTGAAAACCAAATCACACCCGCTGTTTTCCCGAACATTTCAAAGAAAGTCAAAGTAATATGCGAAGCGGCGAACGGTCCGACTACGCCCGACTGCGACAGCTTGATTCAAGATCGCGGAATCATCATGCTTCCCGACTTCTTGACAAACGCAGGCGGCGTAACCTGCAGCTATTTTGAACAGGTTCAATGCAACATGAACTATTTCTGGGGCAAAGACGAAGTGCTTGAAAAACTTAACATCGCTATGTCAAACGCTTTCAAAGCAACTTATGACATCGCTAAAGGTCAAAATATTTATATGCGTGACGCGGCTTATGTTATCTCGATTAACAGAGTCAGCGATGCGGTTAAATTGCGCGGATGGATTTAGTTTTAAATTTAAAAATAGAACAACCCTCTGAAATCTTTCGGTTGCAGGGGGTTGTTTTTTTATTAAAATCATAAACGAATCTGAATGATATTTGGCATAAATCTGTCCAAGCGGTTATATACTTTATGTATAGAAACAACGTGGAAGGAGTTTAATTAATGCCGAACGAGCTAATGAAGGAAACGATTATACTAAACCAAAACATAGGCAAGGAGACAGCGCAGGTGCTTTTGGAGGGCGACATAATAGTCCCTGATGTCAAGCCTGACATGTCAGTCATTCTAAAAACCGACGCCGAGGTTTGCTTCGATAAAACCGAAATTTCGGACGGCAAGGTTCATTTCAACGGCAATTTGAACCTTCAAGCCCTATATTCGGCGAAAGGCTCTGATAAGCCGATACATAGCATGAGTTCGTCCGCCTCTTTCGATGATTTTCTTAATATCGAGGGAATAAGCAAGGACATGTGGGTCGAACTATGCGGCAGCATTGCCAACATAGATTATAAAATGTTGAACGACAGAAAAATAAGCTATCGAGCCGTAATCGATGTTACAGCAATTGCCGAAACCAAAATGTCTTATGACGTGGTGACAGACATTAAAGAACTTCCCGAGGCTCAAATTAAAAAACGGCTGCTTGTGGTTAACAGAACCGTTGAAAACAGAGAAGATCGTTTTACGGTAAAAAATGATCTGATGCTTCCTCAGGAAAACCCGGGAATACGCGAAATTTTGCAAACCAATATTGTTATAGCGAATAAAGAAATCAAGGTTGGAAACGGTCGCGTTCATGTGAACGGCGAACTTATTATCTCAACACTTTATAAAGGAGATAATGACGACAGCGTGATAGAATTTGCAGAGCATGAAGTGCCGTTCAACGGCTCGATTGAAGCGCCTGCCGCCCGCGACGGGATGTTTGGCGACGTTAAACTGTGGGTGCGCGATCATTCAATTCAAGTAAAACCCGATGAGGATGGTGAAGACAGAGCACTTGAAGTTGAAGTGAGTGTCGGGGCGATGGTAAAGGTTTCAAGCCAAAGTGAAATGCCTGTTCTGTCAGACGCTTATTGCATAAACAAAAATATAGTTATGGTAAAAGAAACTGTCACATATCCGCGGCTTATTTGCCGCAATAAAAATCAATGCACAATTAAGGAAACGGCGCTGCTTGATGATTTTTGCCCGGATATTTTGCAAATTTTCAGAGTGATGGGAACAACTTCAATCGACGACATAAAAGTGATGGACGACAAGGTCACCGTCGAGGGCATAATTAAAGCAGACATACTGTACATAGCAAAAAATGACAACGCACCGCTCTATAATTTTAAAACCGTTATTCCTTATAAACAAATTATAGAAACAAAGGGCGCTTTAAGCGACATGGAGGTGGATATTGAAGGATTAATAGACCACACGGGTTTCAATATGCTGTCCGACCGTGAAATGGAGCTGCGATTTTTGATAAGCTTCAACACAAAGGTTTTCGAGCTTAAAGAATCAGGGGTGATAACTGACGTAAATTTCGCCGACATGGATAAAGCTTTCCTCGACAAAATGCCGAGCATGATTATTTATGTAGTGCAAAAAGGCGACACCTTGTGGAACATCGCAAAGGAATATAACACAAGTATTGAAGAGTTGATTGATGTGAATGAAATAGAAAACCCGGACAAAATATATCCTGGGCAGAAGATGCTTATACTGAAAAAGATTTTGTATTGATTTAACACAGGGCTGTCCCGCTTTTTCTTAGTAAGACAGCCCTGTGTTTTTGATTATGCTACTTCTTTTTTCCAAATGTTCGTTGAATCAACTTAACTATTTCGACAATGGGAATTATCGAAACAGACAAGCCAAGAGAAACAGTCAATTCTGTCATTGTAAGCGGTCTGAGCGAAAAAACACTTGCGAAAATCGGTACATATATAATCGTTAATGTTAATATTAACGAAAGAAGCATTGCTCCCCACAATAACACATTTTGCTTTTTCAGTTTAAAGATGCTCTGTCTTTGAGAGCGCATATTGAAAGAATGGAATATTTCACACATAGACATCGTAAGGAATGCAGCAGTCATGGCAAGCTCATGCTCGAACTCATGAGTGTGATCAAGATATCCGTCAACTATAAAATAAGCCGCAAGCGTTAATGCTGCCACGAGTATTCCTTGATAGATTACGTCAAATCCCAAGCCATTCGAGAACAATCCTTCTTTCTTTCCTCTCGGCGGACGTTCCATAATTCCGGGCTGGGCGGGTTCTGTGCCTAACGCTACGGCGGGAATGCTGTCGGTTACTAAGTTAATAAAGAGCAAATGAACCGGTCTGAACAACGTAAAGCCCAATAATGTTGCCGCGAAAATCGAAATCACCTCGCTCAAGTTTGAACCGAGCAAGAATTGAATTGTTTTTCTGATGTTGTCATAAATTCTGCGCCCCTCTTCGACGGCCGAAACGATCGTGGCAAAATTATCGTCGGCAAGAACCATGTCGGCGACGTTTTTAGTAACATCTGTTCCCGTTATACCCATTCCCACACCAATGTCGCCTGCTTTAATCGCAGGAGCATCATTAACGCCGTCGCCTGTCATTGCAGTCACAAAACCTTTTTTCTTCCACATATTTACTATGCGTGATTTGTGTTCGGGCTGAACACGGGCATAGACAAAAATGTTTTCAATGCGTTTTTCAAAATCTTTTTCATTAATGTCGTCTAATTCGCGGCCTGTAATTACCTGATTACTGTCTGCGATAATTCCAAGCTCTTTGGCGATTGCCGCTGCTGTGTCCTTGTGGTCGCCTGTAATCATGACGGCTCGAATTCCCGATTTTTTACATTCTTCAACCGCCGCTTTAACTTCGGGGCGAATCGGGTCAATCATTGCTTCCATTCCGATGAAGGTCAATCCCGTTTCTATTTTTTCAGGCTTGCAATTGGCGGGAATTTCCTGCAAATCTTTATAGGCGCAGGCAAGAACTCTAAGCGCTCTGTCGGCGAAGTTCTTGTTTTCGTCTGTTATATTTTTGATAACATCGGGTGTCAGTGCAATGATCTGCCCATTCAAAAGAATGTGGCTGCAAACACGCAAAATTTCATCAGGCGCGCCTTTTGTATATTGAACTATGCTGTCAGAAGTTTTGTGAATGGTTGACATCATCTTGCGAACGCTGTCAAACGGTGCTTCCTCCACTCGCGGAAATTCTTTTTCGAGAGAGTTTTTATCAAACCCCTCTTTAAGCGCAAACGCAACAAGCGCGTTTTCAGTCGGGTCTCCTAAAATTTCGCCGTCATCTGAAAGCCTTGAATCACAGCAAAGAGCCATCGCCTTTGCCAACAATTTTGCGTCACCGAAAGTGTCGACGACAGTCATTTTGTTTTGCGTAAGCGTTCCTGTCTTATCCGAGCATATAATTTGTGTACAGCCCAAAGTTTCAACGGCCGTAAGGCGGCGTATAATCGCGTTGCGTTTCGCCATGTTTGTTACCCCGATTGAAAGCGCAATGGTAACAACAGCGGCAAGCCCCTCAGGAATAGCCGCAACGGCCAATGAAATTGCCAGCATGAAACTTTCCGATATGCCTGTTACGTTAAATTCACCATCTCTTATAAATTTTACGGCAAATATAACGACGCATATTCCGAGAACGAGTATCGTCAATATTTTGCTCAACTGCGAAAGATTTTTTTGCAAAGGGGTTTCGCCCTCTTCTGTTTGTTGTATGATTTCCGCAATTTTCCCCATTTCTGTGTCCATTCCGGTCGCACAAACAACACCCTCGCCGCGCCCGTAAACAACGCTCGAGCCCATGTATGCCATGTTTATTCTGTCGCCCAACGGAACTTTTCCTGCTTCATCGCCGACCAATGTGTCGCTGTGTTTTTCAGCCGGAACAGATTCTCCCGTCAGCGCCGCTTCTTCAATTCGCAAACTTGCACACTTGGTCAAACGCATGTCGGCGGGAACCGAATCACCCGCTTCAAGCAAAACAACATCACCAACGACAAGTTCGCTTGAAGGAACTTGCAAAACAACGCCATCGCGTTTGACTTTCGCCATCGCAGCGCTCATTTCCTGTAATGCTTCTATGGCTTTTTCGGCTTTGCTTTCTTGGAAAACACCCAAAACGCTGTTAATTATTACTACAGCGAGAATCACACCAACTTCGGCATAATCTTTCAATTCGCTGCCCTCAAAAGCGTGGATGAAAATTGAAACTGCCGCCGCCGCAAGAAGTATCAACACCATTGGGTTGACAAGCTGTTCGGTAAAGCGTTTGATTAAACTTTTGCTTTTTGCTTTCGTCAGCTCGTTTTTTCCGTTTTCCAAAAGCCGTTTTTCCGCTTCATTATTCGTCAAGCCGTTTTCTCCTGTGTTGAGGAGCTTCAGTGTTTCTTCGCTGCTTTTAAGATAATGCTCCATTATTAAAATTCATCCTTCCCCATTTTTGAATTTGTAAACACTGATTAAGGTAATCTTACGAAAAACTTACAAAAGCAAAACGTTCGCTCCAAGCCATTTTTCTTCGAAAGGCTACCTCTAAAGCATTTCCATTTGACATAAGCTATTTGTGAACCGAAATTGCGCTTGAAGCGTGC
>JGI994J12354_10000539_pt1 | contig 37742 bp, 21 predicted proteins | sample IntmicLarv3ML3BL_FD_12354 | JGI IMG/M metagenome (IMG submission 12354) | reverse complement strand
TACCACAAACGAGAATTTGTCGCTCCTCGTTTTCATCACTATTTGTGCCGCCTGCGACTGCGGCGGAATGGAGCTTGTTATGAAAGATTATCTTTTGGAAAAAGGTGTCCCGCGTGAAGATATTTTCATGGACCATGCAGGGTTTAACACATATGACAGTATGTATCGTGCAAAAGAAATTTTCTGCGTTGAAACCCTGTTAATCTGTACGCAGGATTTTCATATCTCACGCTCACTATATATCGCGCGCAGTCTTGGGATTGAAGCATATGGTTATCCGTGTGACAACGGAGGAATATATAATATACGATTGAGAGTGCGTGAAAATCTTGCGAGAATAAAAGCGGTTGCGGATATAACAGTGAAAAGAAGCCCGAAATATCTGGGTGATACAATCCCAATCAGCGGCAATGGTATATTGACAGAAGGTTGAGTTTTGGGGTTGGGGTTGTAAACTTTATATCACAAAAAAACAATAAAACCATTTATATTTATGATAAAAATTATCTGAAAGTTAAGGTGTTCCCTTATGGATAGCAATTTGACAAAATCAAGCGGATATTTCAATGAAATATCGAAAATTATTGAACAAGCGCGACATAGAACGGAAATCGCGGTAAACAGCGAACTTGTAACGCTTTATTGGAATATCGGTAAAATCATACAAACACAAATATTATATAACGAAAAGCCCGAATACGGCAAAAGTATTATGCAAAATTTGAGTGACGAATTAGTGACAGAATACGGGCGCGGTTATAGCGTTCAAAACTTGTGGAACATGGTCAAGTTTTTTGAAGTTTTCCCTGACACACAAATTCTCTACACATTGTGTAGAGAATTGTCATGGTCGCATATTCGCACGTTAATCTATGTGAAAGACCCGTTAAAACGCGAATTTTATATGACATTGGCATTAAATGAGCGTTGGAGTGTGCGTGAGTTAAACGATAGAATTAGCACCGCGCTTTATGAGCGAACGGCTTTGTCAAAAAAACCGGAAACTACGATTGCCAACGATTTGGAAAAATTGCGAAACGAAAGAAAAATGTCTACGGATTTATTTTTTCGTGAACCTTATGTGCTGGACTTTTTAAATTTAAAAGATAATTACAGCGAAAAAGACATAGAAAATGCAATAATTTCCGAGCTACAAAATTTTTTGTTGGAAATGGGACGCGATTTAGCTTTCCACGGCAGGCAGGTCAGGATTTCTGTTGACGGGGTTGACTATTACATCGATTTATTATTTTATCACAGAAAGCTGCGAAGATTGGTAGTAATAGAACTAAAATTGGACAAATTCAAGCCTGAATTTAAAGGGCAGGTTGAATTTTATTTGAAATATCTCGAAAAATATGAGATGAACGAGGGAGAAAATCCTCCCATCGGAATAATACTCTGCCCTGAAAAAAGCGAAGTGATGATTGAACTGTTGGAGTTAGATAAAAATAACATTCATGTTGCAGAATTTGTCACCAAAGAACTGAAAGACAATATATCAAAATTAGTTGAGCGGGCAAAACTAACTTTGGAACAACGAAATCAATTGAACGATTAACAAAAAAATATACGGCGGAATCCGTCAGGGAACAAATATGAACAGTTGACAAGTTTGGTACAGTATAATAAATTGCAAAAAGTTTACATTATCGGAGGTTTATAGTATGGAAAACAGGCTTGAAATATTACGCAATGAAATTGACAAATTAATTTTTGAAAAGCGACCGGAAAAAAGCCGTTTTTTTATTGAGCATATATACAGTGTGGCACGTTATTGCTCGTTATTAGCATTAAAGCGAAACTTGAATCAAGAACTTGCCATGACCTTTGGAATGTTACATGATATAGCAAATATAAATGGCGGCGGCGAAAATCATGCGTTAAAAGGAGCGGAGCAAGCAGAAGTCTTATTAAAAACACTTGGCTTGTATAATGACGAAGAAATTAAAATAATTATTGTTGCAATATCAAGGCATAGCGATAAACAAGCAATACACGCGCCTTATGACGAATTACTAAAAGATGCTGATGTAATGTCCCATTGCTTTTACAACCCTGATTTTCCTGTCAGCGATTGGGAAATTGAGCGTTACACAAATATTCTCATTGAATTAGGCTGTAACCACAGTTTTACATCATAAGAAAGGTTTCACATGATATTAAAAAAACACAAAAGCGTTATTGTAATATTTATAATCGTTTTAATAATTTTATCAATAGGTATAATTATATATTCGATATGGAGTAATCCGTTAAATGCTTTTCAGAGAAAATTTAATTTTAAATTGCCAGATACAGTTGAAATAATAAATAAATCATATTCTTTTTATTATGACTGTTTAGAACTAAAAGTTGGTTTTGATATTGATGATTATCCCAAAATCGAAAAAGGAATAGAAGATTATGCTGTAAAAAACGGTATGTATAAACCCGATGCCGAAAAAGATAAAGGGTTGTATTATAATTTTGGAATATTTTGTAAATTGCGGGATAAAGAAAATGAAGAAGTTATAATAGCTTATATTGATACCGAAAAAGGTGTATGGACTAAAACAAGAGAAATTTATGTTTTGATAACACAGAATACAGACGGTCAATATTTTTTGCATGTATATTATTGACGAATAAATCACATAAGGGTACGCGATTTTAAATATGCGCGGATTTTCGACAACGCTTGTTTTTCTATACGTGAAACATATGACCTCGAAATCCCAAGAACAGACGACACTTCTTTTTGGGTTTTCGGCTTTATATCGTCAATACCGTACCGCATTTTTATAATTTCTTTTTCACGGTCGGACAGTTTCGCGTCGATTATTTTTTTCGCGTAATCACTTTTTATTTTTATATCAAGGTCGTCCGCGATTGTATCCTCACAGCTTATCAACTCAATATATGTGAGGGCATTACCGTCTTTGTCTGTGTCTATCGAATCATATATCGACGTTTCACACTGGATTTTTTTTATTGAGCGAAAATACATAAGAATCTCATTTTTTACGCATGTGCACGCATATGTCGCAAATCTCGCGCCGTTGTCGGTATCATAGGTGTCAATCGCTTTAATAAGACCGATTGTGCCGATAGATATTAAATCGTCTTGCTCCTTATAAATCGTATAATATTTTTTCACGATATGCGCGACAAGACGCAGATTGCGTTCAATAAGAATGTTGCGGGATTGCAAATCTCCGTTTTTATACTTCAAAAAATGTTCTTTTTCTTTCGCGGAGCTGAGCGGCGAGGGAAATTCCCCGTTTGATGAGACTTTTAAAAATAAATATGTGAAATTTGTTATTATAACGGCTATTGTTTCAGGCAGCATGAAAAATTCCCCCTGTATTTTTAAAAAATATACCGCGTTTGGATTTGTCCGTATAATTCTATATAACATTACATGTTTTGACATTTTCTGCGTTTGCGGCATATTATAATTTTATAGTGTATAAAGATATTATATGCTATAAATTCTAAATAGTTATTTTTGTTTATTTTTGTATTATTCACGGCTTTTTTGTATAAAAAGCCGATTCTTTATATAATTGGCGCGTTATCTCTTTTATACTGATAATTATTGCGGTAAAATTTTCCGTAAATTTAAAATGTTCACACGATATTAACTTTTATGTGATATATAATGATTAGCATGGTTTGTGTCCGATACTAAAAAAGCTGTTGGAAATACGGAGGTGATAATTCAAAAAATCTATATGATTTTTTACAGGGCAGCCATATTCCTGCAAAAAAAATGCGGCTGAAAAAAGAGAACCCCAACTCTATAATAAAAGAGGCATAAATAATTAAACTAAACAAAACTAAACTAAACAAAACGGAAGGAATTTTATTTATGAAGACAAGAGAAATCAAAAGAATTTTAGCTTTCATCTTAGTTACCGCTATGTTGTTTTCTTTGAATATTCCCATTGTCAGAGCCGACGGCGAAGAACCCGATGTACCGGGCGTAATGCGCGATATAACCGGGACAGATTTCGTCGCGGAAATGGGAGTGGGCTGGAATCTCGGAAATTCACTTGAGTCGGGAGGTTACGATTACGGAAGCGACAGAAATCTTCTGGGTCTGGACGAACTCTCATGGGGCAGTCCCTACACAACAAAAGCAATGATAGACGCGATTGCGGACGCGGGTTTTAAAACACTCCGTATCCCGATAACATGGGAATCGAAAATCGGGCCCGCTCCGAATTATGAGATAACCGACGTTTGGATGAACAGGGTTGAGGAAGTTGTAAATTACGGGCTTGACAACGATTTGACCGTTATTATCAACATTCACCATGACAGCTGGGTTAAACTTTCACAGACAGGAGCAGACGGCAATCAGACAGGAGCTGCGCTTGATGCAACGGAAAAAGCGGCAGTTAAAGACAAATATGAAAAAGTCTGGACACAAATCGCAAACCGTTTTAAAAATTACGGCGACAAACTTGTTTTCGAGTCTTTGAATGAGCCTCGAGAATACGGATACAGCAACCAGTGGGGCGGCGGTACGTCGCAGGGAAGAAGCCTCTTAAACGAATACAACCAGTGGATGGTTGACGTAGTAAGAGCAACGGGCGGAAATAACGAGACGCGTTTTATTTTAACTCCTACATATGCTGCGTCGGCTGACGCAACACAATTGAACGATTACCAGAGACCAAGCGACCCTATGGATTTATCCTATACATACAAAAGAATTATTTTATCGGTACACGCGTATGTTCCGAATGATTTTGCGCTTAACGCCCCTCCCGGAAAATCCGTATGGGACAGTGCAGTTCAGTCGGCAATCGACAGCTCTATATCAAGAGCGCAGAACAGGGCAAACGCTCTGGGCGGAATGCCTATAATCATGGGAGAATTCGGCGCGGTAAACAGAGATAACCTCGCCGCCCGCGAAATCTACTCGCAGTATTATGTAGCAAAAGCCAAAGCCGCAGGTATTGCCTGCATATGGTGGGACGGCTATAATATGGCTCCGAATACGGCAGAATCTTTCGGATTGTTAAGCAGGGGAGAAAATCCTCCGTCTATCGCGTTCCCGGGAATCGTTACGGCTATGCTCAACGGTTTGACGGGCGACACGGGATTAACTTCCGGAAGCGGAGTTAAGATTGCGCCCGCACAGAAAACATTGAGATTGGGACTTACTGCGACTTTCACACCGAAAGCGTATGTTTTCCCGTTAAACGGCTCACAGACAGTGACATGGTCAACAAATAATCCGTCGGTCGCAACGGTAAACGCTTCAAGCGGACTTATAACCGCAGTGGGCGCGGGAACGGCGACAATCACGGCGACAAGCGGAACAGAAACGGCTGACTGCGTTGTAACAGTCAAACCCGACACGACGACGAGATACAACAGACTGTATGATTTTGAAACCGACGGTCTCGACGGAGTCACGCAGGGCGACACCGATGACACAACCAACAGTTATTCGGTGGTTACACTCGGCGACAGTCAGGTGCTTAAAATAAGCGACATAAAGAAAACAGATAATTCTACAGGTTTATTGGGCTGGACAAATCTGTCGATAAACTTCCCGTCCGAAAATGCGGGACTTATAAGAAGGTCTCAGTATATAACCTACGATTTGATGATTAAAGTAAGCGACACCGGAGTGGGGTTTGAGCATGTAGGCTTGGTTCTGAAATCCGGAGTGAGCTTCCCCGGCGACGATGGCTGGAAAGGCTGGTGGGACCAGTATGATTTCCAGAAAGACCCAAATAACATGGAAATAGTAAATATAAATGGGGAAGATTATTACAAAACAACCGTTCAGGTTGACGTAAGCAGACATGTTCCGTATATAAGCACATCAACTTCGCTCAGTCTGTGCTTCCTCTTACAGGGATTCTATTCAACAGCTTCGGTGTATATCGACAATATATGGTTCACATATCAGTCGGAAATACCCGAATCTGCGGAAATACCCGCAACAGACGTAGCGGTAACGAGTATAACATCTCCGCTCGCTCCGAACAGTACAATATACGTAGCGTTGAACGGCGGACAAATATCACTTCCCGACCTTATAAGTCCTGTTTTTGTACCTGCAGACGCTACAAATAAAAATCTTATGTGGACTTCCGGAAATACAGGCAGAATGACGGTTACTCCTCTTTCTGGTATATTAACAAAAGTAGACACGGGAACAAACAACGTGACAATAACCGCAACATCTGTAAACGGCGGCAAAACCGCTACTTTAAGCGTAGGCGTTGCGCGCCAAATCAATTCCGTGACGATAGACAAATCGACCGCGACAATTAAAGCGGGCGAAACCGATGTTTTGGCGGCTACGGTTAATACAGCTTCGTCGGGACAGGGAACAGTCAGAACAAACGTAATCTGGAAATCGTCGGATACAAACGTTGCGACAGTCGACGCAAACGGCACAGTAACGGCAGTCGGCGGAGGCGTTGCGACAATTACGGCATACGCCGCNGCGGATTTCAGAAGATTCGCTTCATGTGAAGTTACCGTTACGGAAACTGTCGAAATGACCGTAATCTCACCGACACAGTATCAGAAAGTCAGCAGATTCCTCGATATAGAAGCGTCTGTTATTATAGACGGAACAGATACGGTTGACAATGTTTCTGCGGTTATCGACGGAAAAACAATCGCTCTTGATTATGACTCTGTTTCAGAGACATATAAAATTAACGCCGATTTCATGACTATGAGTATAACCAACAAAAAAGTCATTGATATGGACGTTGTTCTCACAACAACCAGAGGAAAAATAATAACAGAATCTTATAAAATACCGTATATACTCAGCGGCTCAATGCTGACTGTATTCTCAGACCCCGCTCAAATCGCGTACTGGGAAAACGGCGGCTCATGGGATGCGGGACTCGCGGGTTTGTCATACGAAGAAGTGCCGATAAACGGCGTTTCCACAGGACTGCTCAGGTGCGATTTCGTTGCGTCGGCTCCCACAAGCGGCTGGCAGGAAATCAAACCGATATTCTGGTTTGAAGATTATGACCTCGCTGGTGTACAGAACATATCTTTCGATATATATGTTCCGTATTACTCAACCACGGGAGGGACAAACAATACAGCGACAAATCAGCAGAACAGCACATGGAATTTAAACGGTAAACTTGTTTTAGACGGCGGAAGTTCCGGATATCTGGAAATAACAAATTCGGGATTCGTCTCTCAGGCTCTTTCCAACAACACAAATACAATCACGGTACAGGGACCGGACAAAGCCGGAACAGGTACGACAAACTGGAGAAAAAGAACTGTTACCGTCGATGTCTCGGCATATAATCTGAACAACTCCGCGAATATAACTCTCGGACTCGTATTGGGTCAGGGCGGCTCTGGCAGTAACGCGCGTCCCACTTTCAATACCCCGATTTATATAGGCAACGTTCAGTTTACGTCAAATGAATTTACTCCGAGAACACAGATATACGATTATTTTGACGGTTATCTCGGCGACACGGGCTGGTTCAACCATCTCAACCCCGTTGAAAACGCCGAAACGGAAATCAATCCCGCATATGTACAGTTCGGAACAAACGGATTGTCTCTCTCAGTTGAAGAAGGCGGCGGCTCGGTGGCGATAAACTCGCGCGCTCCCAACAACGGCAGCTCCCTCAACTGGAACAGTACATCAGCTCATACAAACTTCTATTTCTGGGTTAAACCGGACGGAACACACGGACAGAGCATAACAGTTGATATAACAAGCGGCGGCAATACATATACGGCAACCGTAGCTTTACGTGAAGTCACGGAATATTACAGGGTTAATATACCGTTCTCGTCATTCACGGGAACCTCGGGAAATCTCGGTACGGCGGCTAACCGCGCGAGCGTAAGTCAGGTTAAATTCACTTTAAATCAGGGTTCTGCATGGCTTGACCGTATCTACGCACATAAAGACGTAGAAGACCCTGACAATAACCAGACTCCGCTTGACACGGCTAATTTCACAAACAAAGGCGGAAAACCGTTTGACAGTGATATAACCCCCGAAGCGGCTTCTCTGTTCGGATATTTGAGAAACGTTATGTATGACCCGAACAAAGTGCTGTTCGGACAGCAGCAGAGTACAGCCAACGGTCTTACGATAACCGCAACCGACGGTTATCAGTCGGATATAAAAGCCGGGGTAAATGACCAGCCGGCAGTTCTCGGATTTGATTCTGCTACATTCGGATGGACTGAATATTCAGCGGGCGAAGAAGCGCGCAGGGCGCTAATCGCCGCAAAAGAACTCGGCTCGATTATAACTCTCGCGTCGCATATAGGCAATCCTTATGTTGACGGCGGAGCGTACAACACAATAAACGCCGCTTCGTTTAACAGCACAGACGGCGTTATGGTTCCGGGGTCTGTCGCAAATCAGAGACTTGTGGCGCATTTCGAGAAAGTTGCCGAATTCCTACTCATATTACAGGAATATGACGTTCCCGTAATATACCGCCCGTGGCATGAAGTCGTACTGAGCGGAAGTTTCTTCTGGTGGCACAGTGCGACAGCACAGCAGTATAAAGACCTTTGGGTATGGACGATTGAGTTCTTACAGGCAAGAGGTATACACAATGTTCTTTATTCTTACTCACCCAACACCACGACAGTTGCGAATATTACAACACTTTACACGGAAGGACCCAACAGTTTCTACCCGGGCGACGAATATGTAGACGTATTCGGTTACGATACATACGCAAACTCGTTTACGGGAGCGAACGAACTGGTTCGCGTACTCGGTACTCTGTATGAAATGGCTCACGCAAGAGATAAAATACTCGCGCTTACAGAAACAGGAGCGAATACATCGGGCTCAGGACCCAACGCGACATACTTCACAAGATTGCTCAACGATTTAATGGGAGCGGCAAACAATTCTCGCTTCGTGGCATATGTACTCACATGGGTAAACTACGGCGACACGAATTACTATGTACCGTGGCCCGAATACGGAAACACAGCGGAACACGGCTCTTTTGCGAACTTCGTAACGTTCTACAACGACCCGAGAACAGTGTTCGCAAGTGAAACAGGCGGATATTTGGCAATAACAAATATGCCGTATTGTATGCACATGGGCGATACATATGACGAAATAACGCTTGACCCGACATATAAAACCAAAGGACTTAAAAATGTTATCTGCGCAAATTGCGACGAAGTGCTTGAAACCGACGTTGAAGCCGATATGCTGAGGGTAAAACCCGCGGCGAACTTCGAAGCGGCAGCGGCGGATAACGAATCAATCACATTTACATGGACAAACCCGAACCCCGCCGGAGCGGTTGAGTATTATGAAATATACACGACAAACGGCGGCAATAAATGGCTGGTCGAAGCAGCTGCGGTTGTACCGAAAGACGAAAGCAGCGAAGCTGTGTACTCTGTTACGCTGGCATACAGCGAGCTTGGTATAACAAAGAGCGGAAGCTACGATTTCAGGATAAGGGCATATGCGTGCGAAGAAAATAATTCGGCATACACATACGTGTTCGGTCCGAACCCGGATTCACCTACAAGACAGAAAATCACAATAGAATTGACAGTCCCGACAGTGAAACCCAAACCGATAACAGATTTTAACGCGGTTGTAAACAGTGAATCAATCACATTCACATGGATAAACCCGAACGCGGACAGCAGAGCGGTAGAATATTATGAATTGTATATGACAAGCGGCGGCAGCGCATGGCTCGCGACCCCCGTTGTTATAAACGCAGGCGATGTAACCGTTGACGAGGGAATAACCTCTGTGGAATTGACATTTGAATTTTTGGGCATAACAAAGAGCGGAAGCTACGATTTCAGAATCAAGGCTTGCAACGTTATCGGAGCGGCGTCATATGTATATCTCGGCGGTGAAAACAGATACAAAGCCGCTGTTGAAGTTACATCGCTTATACCGACCGCGAAACCCAAAGCAGTTACGGCGTTTAACGCAGTTTCGGACGGAGTATCAGTCACATTATCATGGGTCAACCCGAATAACAGCGCGTCGGCGGTGGCTTACTATGAATTGTACAGGACAAACACAGGAAACACATGGCAGACCCCTGTAACCATAAACCCGACTGATGTAACAGTAAGCGAAGGAGTAAGCTCAGTGACATTTACACTCGAAGAATTGGGTATAATCAAAAATGGAAGCTACGATTTCAGGATAAAAGCGGCAAACCTCGTAGGAGTATCGGCTCTGACATATCTGGGCGGCGGAACATCGGCAGATGTAAACAGATACAGACTTGACGTTGTAATCGGTGAATTACCGGAAGAACCCGATGAACCCGAGCCTGCTTTCACAACATTGGCTACGGTAAAAGTATATACGCCTAAAAACAGCCTGGCATCAGTAACTCTGCCCGAACCCACAAACGGCAGCTTGCCGTTATGGCGCGGATTCAATAAATTGAATCTGTATTCATTGGGCGAAGGCTCAGGTTATGACGACAACGGAACCGACATAAGAGAAACGGATTTTGTACTGATGAGCGACCTCGGATTTAACTTTATAAGATTCCCGATGGATTACAGATTTTTCTATAACAAAGACGGCAAAACATTTGATATGGAAAAAATCCACTGGATTGACAACGCGATAGAATACGGAATAAAATACAATATACACATAGAACTCAATCTGCACTACGCACCTGGTTACAGAGTGGCGAACGGTCAGGGTCTCAATACTTTACTTGCAGAACAGGAACATTTCATTGAAATCTGGAAGTTTTTCGCCAAAAGATACAAGAATATACCCAACACAGTTCTTGACTTTAACCTCTTAAACGAACCCGGCGCGGACGATTTCATCTGGTGGGACGGCTACACACTCACACCCGAATACGCGGTTTTACTGGCGGATACGATAAATGCGATACGCGCGGAACGTCCCGACAGGCTGATTGTACTTGACGCGGACCACCGCAACCCGTATAATTTATCGAGCCTTGGAATTTCTCTTGACAATATCTATCAATCACAGCACGGTTACGGACCTTTCAGTTTAACGCACAGAACGCTGGGCGCGAATATGCCTCAGAATTTCACCAACGTTCAGCTCACCTGGCCCATAAACAATTATTTTAACGGCTACTTATACGCAAACTGGAAAAGCACGCGCTTTTTCGGCGTGGATAACGCAAAAGCGGTATTTAACAATCCGAACGGATTTGACGACGGAGCGGTTAATGTTGAAGTCGTAAGTCAGTCGTCAAACAATGTTCTGACCCTTGTAGCCGACGGCGTTATAAAAGGCACCGCGAGCGTACCATCAGGCTCCGGAATACGTAATGTCTCTTTTGCCGCCGGACTTATCGAAGGCGCGCAGAAAGTAGAAATATATATCAGCGCAGGGGACTGGGTTATAGTAAACAGTTATCAGCTCGGCGATGTTTTCGTTGATTGTACAAACGCAGACTGGGGATACCCGCCGTCTGAAATGACCGTCGGAGTTGACACGGTAACAGGACCCGATACTATATCGGGCTGGTACTTAAACGACAAATGGACAAATATCCCCAAAATGTTCGGTGAAATAGGCTGTATAATAACTCACGGCGATTATGAGCAGCTGGCATACAGAGCCGCTTTGATGCAGGATTACGCGGACGCATTTGTTGATTATCCGTGGGCTTACTGGGAATTTAAAGGCGGTAATATGAGTATGTTCCGTCTTTACAGCAGCGGAGCGCATACAGCTCCTTACACGGTAACCGACAGTAAGGGAACAAGTTTGACATACTATGTTGACGCTTTATGGTATAATTCGATAAAACACGTTCTCGCAAATTCATATGACGGTTTCACATCTCCCGAACCTCCGACACCGCCGGAACCTCCTGTAACCAACGAACCGCCCGCGATTTTACTTGACGGCTTCGAAAGTTACGCGGACACAGACGCTTTAAAATCAGCATGGAGCGTACCATCGGGATTCCCCGGTGAAGTAAGTTTATCCCTCGAAAGTGGAACGGCTAACGTAAATACGGGAGATAACGCGGCAGCTCTGGCACTTGACGGTTCAACAGACCCGTTCTCATGGTGGATTGCGCAGACGGAAACCGCGATTCCCCTGAATATTGACTGGACAGACCGCTCAGGTATCTCACTCTGGATGAAATCGACCGTCGCGGGCGTAAGGCTTGTGGCTGTGATTTCGGATACCGACGGAAATACATTTGTGATACCTGACAATATAATTAATATAACAACAGCAGGCGGCGCGGTGCATATATTATTTAAAGATTTAGTGCCGGAATCGGGAACAGCACAGCCCGATCCGTCAAAATTTAATAAACTCACTTTAAGAGTCGCGCTTCCGGGAATGAATTTTGTAGGCACAATCTATATTGACGATGTTTTCGTAGGATATACAGAAACACTCGTTCCGCCAACCCCGAAACCGCCCAAAGCACCCAAGTTTGTTATTGAAGATTTTGAGGGATATACAGATTCAATCGATTTAAACTCTGCATGGTGGGGAGATGACACAGCAGGCGCGACGACTTATGAATTATCCCTTGAAACCGGAACGGCTAACGTACACGACGGAGACAACGCAATGGCGTTCGCATTTAACACGGTTGACAACCCTTGGTGGACTATGATGGTTGATACCAATCTTCCCGCGTCGCTTGACTGGGAAGAACATGATAACCTTTCATTCTGGCTGAAAGCAACCCTGCCTTCGTCTTCACCGAAACTGGATTACACGGTATCGCTTTTCTATGCCGATGATTCAGAGTATTATTCGTCGGTACGCGGCGCAATATCGTCGTCGGGAGGAGTTGTAAATATACCTTTAAACTCAATAGCCAACTCCGCAGGTGACGCACCCGATTTCAGTCAAATCGTAAGAATAAGCCTTCGTTTCCCGCTTAACTGGCCTCCATCTTTGGAAGGAACGGTTTATATAGACGATATATGTCTCGATTAGTTTAAAAGATTAACGCAGAAATCCCCGAACCTCATTTGAGGTTCGGGGATTGTTTGTTTTGGGTTTTATTTTTGGTACGGTATATTAATAACCGTATTTATTTTTGAGTTTTTCTATATTTTTTTCAACAGCTACTTTGTTTTGTTCGTAAATCTGTGTGAATGTGGTATTCTGCGACTGAACAAGCTGCGCGCCGAAGTTCAGCAGATTTCCGACTGTGTTTGAGTCGAACTGACCGTAATCACATATTATTCCGTCTCTTATATAATCCAGAACAATAGCGGATTCGTCATCTCTCGCCTGTTTTGTTTTAAGGCTTATTTCGTAGTATTCGGGTATTACTGTACGATAACCGTCGGCTGCGAGAGCTTCGACTATTATACTTGTTCTTTCGGTATTTTCCGCTGTTATAGGTACGACAATCATACTTGTATTTTGATTTACGGGTACAAAATATTTCGCTGTGCTTTCCTCATATTTCGGCATAGGTAAAATTCCTATATCAAATTCCAGTGAACGGTATTCTATAATATCACCGAGAGAACCGTTATAGAATAAAGAACGTCCTAATTTGAACGGGTTGTCGAGCGTGTCCAGCTCATTTATCTGCGCCGCTCCGCTTCCGAGCATATCGAATAATTTGTCGTATATATCAACTGTACGGGTATTGTATATTGTCAGTTCAGGTATTCCGTAATTGTCCAGAGATATGATTTTATCTCCGCCGCAGTAGAATATATCGTTGGGTAAACTCCATTCGTTCCAGATGTCAAGACCGTATCTGTCGGATTCACGCGTTATGGCGCCGTCGCCGTTCAAATCCTGTTTACCCTGTTTTACAAGCGTACTGAATTTGTCAAACGTCCATTTTCCGTTTATAACATCGTCATAAGGATATTCGATACCGCTGTTTTTCAGCAGTTCTTTATTAAATAAAATACAAGCCGCGTAATCGAGATATGTATAGCTTATATCTCCCGTCGCTCCGTAAAGTTTACCGAAAGAAGATATATTTCCGATTATATCATCGGGCCACCACGGCGCGCTTAAATCTACATTCGGCATACTTTCGTGCCAATCAAGCAAAAGGTCATTATTTGATAATGTAAACACGGTAGCTCCGTGTATCGCTGCCATGTCAAACGCGTCGTCGCCCGATTTTATGATTTTTGACAGAGTGGACATAGACCAGTCGTCATAACCGTATAACTCGAATTTTAAATTTACGTTAAATCTGTCCTCGACTTTTTTATTGCGTTCGTATACCGCGTCATTTAACTGGTCGCCGATTTCGCTTTCCGCGTAAAAATCTTTATTATTGAGTTCTCTGTCGCGTACAAATATTTTAAACTCATACCCTTCGTAATCAATGTTATCGGGAAGCGAGTCTTCTACTTCAAACGCCGAGTTTTCATTCGCATTGTCTGTGGTATCGTTTGTTTTTGTTTCTGCGGTTGTATCTCCCGTGTCTGTTTTATCGGCGGGTTCTTTTGAACAGGCGGCTGATGTTAAAACAAGAGATATTAAAAGAAACAATGCTATTATTTTTGTGATTTTCATGGTGTTTTCTCCTCATTATTTTATATTTTTTTGAAGTCTTTTTCTGAAACCTATGTAATTTATACCACATACAAACGTTTTTGTCAAGGTTTTATCGCCGGCATAAAAAATAAATTTTACAAAATCAAAAAATAATCGTCAAAACATTTATCATATGTAAAGGCGTTGACAATTACATTTTATTGAGTTATAATATATCACATAAAGCGATTGCGAAGCAACTGTGTAAAAAAGAAAGGTGAGAAATATCAGAATAATCGGAGCAATAATAAACACATCCGCTATATTAGCGGGAGGTGCGGTAGGACTTTTGTTTAAGGGCAAATTATCGCAGAAGTTCTCGGAGAACATAACCCGCGCGATAGGATTATGTATTTGTGTAATTGGAGTTTCGGGAGCGTTAAAAGGCGATTTTATGCTTTTGGTCATATCACTGACATTGGGCGCGTTAATCGGTGAGATTTTAGACATAGACGGCGCATTGAACAAACTTGGATTATGGTTACAGAAAAAAATCAGCAAAGGCAATGACAATTCCGATTTCGCGCAGGGATTTGTAACAGCGACGCTGTTTGTCTGTGTCGGAGCGATGGCGGTTATCGGGTCAATCGACAGCGGACTGAGAAATGACAGGAGTATAATATTCACAAAATCAATTCTTGACGCTGTGAGCGTAATGGTTTTTGCGTCGTCGTTCGGATTCGGCGTATTATTTTCAGCGGCGGCTGTACTTGTATATCAGGGCGCGCTCGAATTTTTCGCGGGGAATCTGCAAAATGTTCTGACCGAAGCTCTGGTGACACAGATTTCGGCAGCCGGAAGTATAATGATTTTGGGTATCGGATTAAATATGACGCTGAAAGCGGGAATAAAAGTCGCAAATCTTTTGCCCGGTTTGGTTGTAGCGGCGGGATATTTTTATTTGTTTATGTGATTTACGCTGTATGGGGAGACAAAAACGCCCGTCGCCACACATCAACAACATCAAATCCCGCGACACGCCATTGTTGCCGAGTTATCCTATCAACCTATCGCTCAAACACACCCATTAAATCAATCAAAACCTTTTTCGTATCATTCATAGCATCTTTCCCGTCCAAATCCGCCAACGCGAGATATTGTTCACACAACGCATAAGCCGCTTTTACATCGACTTTTTTCGGCGGTTTATGGGATAATACTTTATGGAAATTATCGGCGTAAATTTTACGGCAGATTTCTTTCGGAAGTCCGAGTCCGCGCCATGTAAGTCCCCAATACGTCAATTCATCGGTTGTTTCGAAGAATTGACGCATTTTTTGTACTTTTTCAACACATTCAAATAAAGATTTTTCTTTTTGCGTACCGTTATCGGATACATTATCTGTCCCGAATATCAATCTGTCCTGATATTTTATAAAAAATTCACGCGATTTTTCGGGATATTTCGTGAAATTATCATACATATCACTTCCGGGGGTTAAATCAAAACGTATTTCCGGGAATCTTTCCATAAAATCCGCCGCATGTTCGAGATTATCCGACATAAAAAAGAAATGCGCGAATATCATGCGAAGCCGCGGGAATCTTTCGAGAACATTTTCAACTTCGGCGTGTAATCCCTTTAAATCGGGCATATTTTTGTCGTCGCCGTAATACCAGCCCGCGTCTTTGCACCAATCGGGGGCAAGATTTATATCCCAGAAAAAATCAGGGTCGCCGACATGAAAAAGTACGGGAATCTGATATTCTTCAAGATACGCGTAAAAATCGTCGAATATAACGTCGTTTATCGGGACATTCCAAAGCCGTCTCCCGTTTGGTTTGCATATCATTTTAACACCGTCAAATCCTGCCGCGAGTAAATTTATCAACTGCTCTTTCATATCAATATTTTTCGGAATATCCAAGTCCCTCCGTAATCCCGCGAAAGCGTAAATACGCTCAGGGTTGAGATATTTCGCGTATAAGGCGAGAGGATTGCACGGTAAATCTTCCGCATCGTATAAAGTTATCGCAGGGATAGACAGAACTTCAAACCCGCAGTGTTCCAGCATTTCGGACATAAAACGCGAATTTTCAAGCGTAACCGGCTGAAACCAATCCGCCGGAGCGAGTGAATGAGGGTCCATAATATGCGCGTGTATGTCAATAATGGGTAAATCGTTGTATGGATTGTTCATGATATTTTCTCCTGTATATAAAATTTATGGCACAGGGGCGGCAACCGCCGCCCCTGTTTTAATATGTATATTTTAAACTGCTTTTTTACTCAACGCTCATAAATACGTTTACGGTTTTATCCATAGCCGCCTGAACTTTTGCTTCTATTGATTCATATTTCGAAACAAAGCTCAAACCTTGGTCCATGTTTTTATAGAAACTGCTGTACAGTGTTCCCCAGTCAAACATCATAGCCAAATCGTAGCAGGAACCTGCGACGATTATATCGAGCATTTCTTCACTGTCGTTATCTCTCGAATATTTTGTTTTCAGAGTGACTTCATAAGCCGCGGGGGTTGATGTGTATTTGCCTACCGCCGCAAGAGCTTCTATAATCATTCCCGTGCGTTCAAGATTTTCGTTTGTACGGGGTACGCATACCGCCGCGCTTCCCCATGCCTGACAGAATGAATTATAATCAGTCTGCATTTCGTTGAATTTGGGTATCGGTATTATACCGAAATCGGATTCCATATCCCTGTATAATGACGCGTTTGTACCTGTCTGAATCATCATCATCATACGGTTTTCTTTAAACATCGGAACTTCGTCGTAACTCTGGAACGCGGAATTATAATACATATAGTTTTCCTGACCCATAAACGACATCAATTCGTTTATGACTGTCTGCGATTTTTCGGAATTTACATTTATAACAGGTTCGCCGTCAACTATTTTAACAAGACTTTCGCCCGCGCTTCTGTAAAGATTATATCCGCTGGAATTTCCTATAAATCCGTAGAAATCGTCTTTGTCAAAAACTCCGTCGCCGTTCAAATCCCTTGTTGTGTCTTTAAGAAGCGTCCTGAATGCGTCGAGTGTCCATGTACCTTCGAGAACCGACTGATAGGGATAATCAATTCCCGCGTCGAGGAATATTTGTTTGTTAAAGAATATCATAGCCTGAGAACCGGGGTATCTCGCGGTTATATCGCCCGTCGGGAAAAAGAATTTTCCGTTTATCGTTAGGTCGCGTATAGCGAATTGGCTCCACCACGGATTTGACAAATCGATATTGGGTATCGTGTTGAAATCGCATATCGCCCCTGTTTGCGCCAATCCTTTTGTTACATTCATCATATCGCCCATAACAAAGTCAAATGAGTCATCCCCTGCTTTTACGGATTTTGTGGCTCTTGATGTTAAAGTGTTGTAATCGTCCACTATTGTATATTTTATATCGATTTTATATTTTTCTTCAACGAGTTTGTCTCTGATATAAAGAGCGTCGTTTATGGGTTCGCTTATCTGTTCTTCTTCGGGAGCCTGACGACCTTCGAGGGTTTCGTTGAACCAGTTTGACGTCCAGATTCTGAATTCATAGCCTTCATAATCGGCGTCGGGCAAACTTGCAATCATTGTTACGCCGTCCATTTTAACTTCTTCTTCGGTAGTATTAGCTGAATCGCCGACGTTGTCATCGCCGCCGGTTTCTCCGTCCGCAGTGGCTTTATTATCCGATGTTGTTTTATTGTCTCCTCCTCCGTCGGAACTGTTACATGCGAGAATTGTCACAACCATTAAACACGTAAGTAAAATACACAGGATACGCGTGAATTTTTTCATTGTTTTGTTCTCCTTTTGGACTATAATTTTTAAAATTAATAAAATAATTAATTATTTTATATTATAACACTTGATTTATAATAAGTCAAATAGTATAATTATATAGAACACATAACAAAATTATTATGAATTGCGGGGAATATATAATGACATTGAGGCATTTTAGAATATTTGTAACTGTATGCAACCACGGGAGCATAACAAAAGCGAGCGAGATTTTATATATCGCCCAGCCCTCCGTAAGTCTGGCGATAAAAGAGCTTGAAAATAATTACGGGATAAAATTATTTGACAGAATGTCGAGAAAAGTTATTATAACCGAAGCGGGGAAAAAATTTTTCGAGTACGCCTCGCATATTCTGGCACTGCTCGACGAGATAGAAACGTCCGCGAACAACTGGAATTCCGAGGGTACGATAAGAGTCGGAACGAGTATAACAATCGCGAATTATCTTCTTCCGTTATATATGAACGAATTTAAACGGGGGAATCCGCAGACAAAAATATATGTAAACGTTGACAACTCAAAAAAAGTCGAGGATTTGGTTATAAAAAACGAAGTCGATTTCGCTTTGGTTGAGGGGAATATACATAATAATTCTATTATAGCAAAAGAAAAATTTATGAATGATGAGCTGGTTTTGGTTTGCGGACCGAATCACCCATATGCCAATATTAAAGAGATTGATTTGGATACGATAAAAACGCAGGATTTTATATTGAGGGAAAAAGGGAGCGCGAACAGGGATATGTTCGACGGTATACTTCACCTCAACGGGATTGAGATAACCCCCGCGTGGCAGAGTATTTCGACGCATGTTATAATAGAAGCCGTAAGAAACGGATTCGGAATATCCGTATTGCCGTATTTTCTCGTAAAAATCGCTTTGGACAGGGATTTGCTGCATCGGATAAAAATCAAAAATATATTGATGAAACGTGAATATTCTATAATATATCATAAAAATAAAGTCCTGACAAATTCAATGAAAACGTTTATGGAGATATGCAAAAATACAACCGTGTGACGTCGGGGAAATTTTTTGTAGGGCGCGGTTTCCCAAACGCGCCGCGGAATTTGATTTCGTGTTTGGATATATAATGAAAATATTATATATTTCATATTAAATATACTATTTTACTTATTATCACACATGTGTTATAATATCTTTTAGTGGGAATTATGCTGATTTATGACCCGCTTAAAATTTTAGGATGCGAAAATTCAGAAGCCGGGAGAAAAAAATTATGAACGGCAAAAAAAATATTTTGCTGATTACGTCAGACCAGCAGCATTATTCAACAATAGGGAAAATAAACCCCGAAATAAAAACGCCCAATCTTGACCGTTTATGTGAAACGGGAACAATGTACGACAGAGCGTATACGGTCAACCCGACATGTACTCCGACAAGAGCGTCGCTCATAACGGGAAAATATCCCTCACAGCACGGAGCGTGGACACTCGGCACAAAACTCCCCGAAACAGAGCATACGATAGGCGAGGATTTTATGAAAGCGGGCTATCATACCGCGTTAATCGGGAAAGCGCATTTTCAGCCGCTCAAAGGAACGGACAAATATCCGTCGCTTGAAGCGTATCCCATATTGCAGGATTTGGAATTCTGGAAAAACCACAACGATATTTTTTACGGGTTTGAACATTCGGAGCTTGCCCGAAATCATACAAATGAAGCCCATGTCGGTCAGCATTACGCTCTCTGGCTTGAAGAAAAAGGCTGTAAAAACTGGCGGGATTATTTTCTTCCCCCGACGGGAAATCTCGACGTTACAAAAAAATTCGTCTGGGATATACCCGAAGAATATCATTATGACGCATGGATAGCGGAACGCACAAACGCGATGCTTGAACAATATTCAAACAACAGCGAAAACTTTTTTATGTGGGCGAGCTTCTTTGACCCTCACCCCGAATATTTAGTCCCCGAGCCGTATGCGAGTATGTACGACCCCGATAAAATTACGCCGTGCAGAATTTTCCCCGGTGAACACGAGAATAACTCACCGTTTCATAAATTAAGTCAGGAAAAAAATCCCGATGTTTCGTCATACGATAAAACAGGATTCGGACTTCACGGTGTACACAGTCATTTACGCGACGAAGAAACGTTGAAAAAACAGACGGCGATATATTACGGTATGGTGACGCTGATGGATAAATACATAGGGAAAATCCTCGATAAACTCGATGAATTGGGATTGACCGAAAATACAGTCGTAGTATTCACCACCGATCACGGGCATTTTTACGGACATCACGGATTGACTGCGAAAGGTCCGTTTATGTATGAGGATTTGATAAAAATCCCGTTTATAACACGCTGCGCGAATCAGACAGAGACGGGAAATATAAGCCATGCGATGCAGTCGCTTATAGATTTACCCGAAACGTTTCTGGATTTCTGCGGTATAAATTTACCCGACGGCACGGCGGGAGTAAATCAAAAAGACGTGTGGCTCGGTTTAACCGAAAGCGTCCGCGAATGGGCGTCATGCGAACATCACCACGAACGCGGCACGGTGAATCTCAGAACATACATAAACAAACGCTATAAAATAACTGTGTACGAAAATATGCAATGCGGAGATTTGTTCGATTTGCAAAACGACCCGAAAGAACTCTGTAACCTCTGGGATAATCCCGATTATTCCGAAATAAAATCAAAACTTTTATATGAATTTGTTTTAGCCGAAATGAAAAAAGAACCAAAATTCATGCCGCGAATAGCGGGCGCGTAAATAAAATTTAACGCAAAACCCGCGTGACGGGTGTTTTTGTCTCCCCGTACCACGGTAACATATTTTTTTTATAATACTTTTAACTTTTTTATAATGTTTTTTCAGAGAGAACGAGGTGATTTATATTCGAAAGACCGCTGACCCGCGATAATTCGCGGTGGAGAACCCCAACTCCAATACAACAATTTTAATTTTCTTTTCGCGACGTTTATAATTGTGTATAAAAAGAGGCATTTTATTATAGAACTTTATTATGGAGGGAATTTTTCAGTATGAAAAGTAAAATGAAAACAAAAACAAAAAAAAGATTTTTGGCGTTCACCCTGATTTTCGCGATGATGTTTTCCGTAGGTATCCCCATTGTAAGCGCGGACGACCCTGCGGAACCGACAATCGTAAACAGTCAATGTAAAGATTTGTCAAGCCAGTACATAGCGAATTATTCGAGCGTAGAACTCAGCGATTGGAGTCCTCTCGCTTCGCAAGACCCGTATTTTGACCATTTCGGCGGAGATTTACGCCATTTCAGCAGTAAAATTGACGACGGACTCAGCGCGTCGGTTTCGTATTTGACGTTTACAGCCGGAAACGATGAACTTATCGACTCTTTCTCGATAAGAATATACATGTCTCTCAACAATCCGAATACAATAAACTTTACTTTCTCTTCGTCGGATTCCGCAACGGGAACATTTACTCCCCTTACGCCGAATGTCACGATAACACCAAATCCGGGCAACCCCTCGCAGCCTTGGATACTCAACAACTGGCAGGAAGTTACTCTCACGGTAAATCACGTAAACGCCGAATTTGTAAGAGTAAATTTCCCCGATATTCCGAAAGGTGACACATGGATGGCACTTTTACAGGAATTCGGCTTTGTCACGGTAGTTGAACAGGAAGAAACCCCGTTTGAACTTGAAACTAAAACACATGAAAGCGACGCAAGCAGTATGACGCATCCCAATATTTATTCGTATAACAATCTCTCCGCAGGTCACTGGAATCAAGACCCCAATTACAACGAATGTTTCGGTCCGGTATCGAATTATAACGCATCAAATGAATCAAGAATGATTCTGTACCCCGGAACGGCTTATCCCGACCATAAGATAACAAAACTCGTATTTTACGCGGTAAAACACCCCACGTTTGATATTGACTTCACTTTTGAAGTGTCAGACAGCCCTACAGGTCCGTGGGAATCTTTCACACACTATACAAAAAGTGCACGAGACCTCGGCGGAGCTTGGGCGCGCGGAATATATACTATAACGGGTGTAAACGCCAAATACATAAGGATTACATGGCCTAAAAATTTCGGCGATTCATGGGAATGTCTCGGCTCTGCGTTCACCCTCACAACGACAAACGACCCCGATTTGCCTCAGCCTTTCGGCAGAGCAAGCGGCGACTGCACTAAACTCGTTGAGCGCAATATAGCGGGCAGCGGTAATCTGGTTGTGGCTGATTCTCCCGAAAGCGGGAAATGCTTCCAGCCCGCGACAAGCTCCAACGGAACGGGAAACACATATATTATTTTCGCCGCTCCCGAAGGCTCAAAAGTAACAAAACTTAGATTTAACGGTCTCGGAACAGAAGGCGATTTCCCGGATTTCGCATTCTCCGTAAGCAACGTTCTTGACGACGACGAGTTTTTGACTTTTGCGGGAAGTATGAGCGTTACACCGGTTGTCGGAAACGAATATAACAAAAAAGTTTTCGAGGCTAACGGACTTAATTCAAGATACGTAAAAGTTACATGGCCCTATCAATACGGAAGCGAGGCGGCAATGGTAATGAGCGATTATTATTTTGAATATACCGACGGAACAGTTCTCGCTCCCATCGTTATCCCGAAAGAACCGCCCGCGTATCCAGCGGTATATAATATTAACCTCACGGGACAATTACAGCAGACAGTCACCGACTGGGGCGTATTCTACGGCGCGACGAGCGCGAACGACAACAGAAATCTTCTCAAAACGGCTGTATTCACGGATATGGGTATAACGAACTTCCGTATAGAATTGTCACACGACTGCGGCGGTCCGAACAAAACCATAAATTACAGCGCGCTTGACAGGGTAGGGAACACCATAAGAACCGCGCGCGATTACGGCGTTGACAAATATCTTTTGAGCGTATGGTCACCTCCGCCCGAATTTAAAACAAACGGTTCGCACCTCGGCTCAAACCAAGCGTCCCTGAAAGTAGAGAATGAGCAGGATTACTGCGATTATATCGTCAAGTGTCTCGACTATATCACAAAAAATTTGGAATTACCCAAACCTTACGCCTTTGACCTACAGAACGAACCCGAAAACGACGCGGATTATCAGGCTTGTTATTATACTCCCGCACAGTACATACGCGTAACAAAAATGATGCGTAATACACTCGACGCGGCAGGATACTCGGACGTTCCGCTCATCGGTATCGGCGACGTTTTCCTCAGAAACATAAAATATTTCGGCAATAATTTCAGTCAGTTCGCAAACGACCAGGAACTCAACGACGCGCTCGCGATAGTCGCGGTTCACTCGTATGTACATCCCGGCTGGACGGGCGACAACGACGTTCGAAACTGGCGTACAGCTCTCGATTTATATCCCGAAAAACAGGCGTGGATGACAGAGTTCTGCACGGGCGCGGGATTACCTACCGCGACAATGCTCACAAGAACAACCGACCTCGCGAAAGTTCTCAGCGCGAACATGGTACACGCGAGAATCAACAACTGGATATGGTGGCTCTCACACTCAACCGGTTATGAAATAAATGTTCCCGCGCAGGAAACCCTGTTGTCGGGCAACGGAACGACCGTATTAAACAAGAGTATGCAGTATCATTTATTGTCTCTCATTTATAATAACGCTTTCGCAGGCTCAAAAGTTGCGCTGCTCGAAACCGACGACCCCGAAATAAAAACTGCTATGGGAGAACGTATCGACATGTGCGCATGGAGAAACAACAGCCACGACGTAGTTTTATTGGCAAACACCAAAAAATCGACGGAAAGATATTATAAATTCAACAACCTCAACGGAATATCGGCGACAGTTTATTATTTCGACGAAGAAATATCGATGTACGGCGGAAGCTATTCACCGAACAATTTTGAGCCGAAAGTTTTACCTACGAAAAACCTCACGGACGGCAGTATCGTGGTTGAAGTTCCCAACAACACCGTTGTTGTTGTAATTACGTCTCAGGATACAGCCCCCCCCGAAGCAAGCATAGACAACACCCCCGAAGTTTCTTATCTCTGGTACAGCGACAAATATATATCCAGAACGGAATCCTTCGATTTGATTATTGACACCGACATAGCCGCGGACATACTCGTAAACGGAGACCCCGCTGTTGAAATCGGAGAACGCAAATACAGTATACCCGTCACTCTCGTTCCGGGTGAAAACATATTCACAATAAGCGTAACCGACGCGGTAACCGGAATATCGGGCAATAAAGTTGTAACGATTGTTTACACCCCCGATTTTGTAAACGTTGAGATAACGTCCGCGCCGAGAGCAGTAAATTACACGAATTACACCCTTGAGGGTAAAATGAACACCGCCGGAACGGTTTATATAAACGACGTTCCCGTAGCGGTTGACCCGATTAACTACTCGTTCACATATTCAATGACATTGGAGCAGGGAAGAAACAAAATAAAAATCATCGGCGTTGACGAAAGAAACAACCAGAGCACAGACGTACTTGTTTTCGTTGAATGCGACTCGTTAGCACCCGTTATCACGATTGACGCGTACAATGCTGTAAATAACGACGGCGAATTTGTGATAAGCGGTTCGGTAAGTAAAGAAGTAACACTCACAATCAACGGCGTTGAAACAGAATTTATTAGCGACCAAAATTTTGCGAATAAATTCCAGCTCAACGAGGGTGTAAATTCATTTGTTATATATGCAATAGACAGTTTCTTCAACGAAGCACAGCAAATCGTCACAGTTGTTTTCGAACCGAACGCGGATACACCGACTGTTAAAGACAGCGTAATATATTCGAAGAAAGCGACAGACGCTGTTGTTATCGACGGTATATTGTCGGAAGCTGACTGGAAAATCGAAAACAAAATAACCAAAACATTGATGGGTACACCGAATAATATCGTTAATTCGGGAACAACATGGGATGAAAATTATCTGTACGTCGGATTTAAAGTGGTTGACTCAGGGTTATTCTTTGACGACGGGCAGGTATACAACAACGATGGTCTGGAAATCTTCGTAAACGGAGACGGACAGAGAGGCGGAAACTACAACAGTTTCGACCATCAGCTTTTCATCGGTTATATCAACAACACCACACTGTTTAACAATAATAAAGGCGTATTGACCGCATGGAACAACACAGACGACGGTTATACGGCTGAAATAGCGATTCCGTGGTCAATAATGGGTGTAGAACCCGGTGTCGGAGTTACTATCGGATTTGATATAGACAACGTAGATAAAGACAAAACCGGCTCGCGTTCGGCTATCGTAGCATGGAAAGGCACAGGTGACAACTGGAACAACACATCGGCATACGGATTGCTCACCCTGCGTGACAATACAGAACCCGTTAAAGCAAAACCTCAGGCAATCCAGAGTTTCTACGTAATACCGAGCGAAGTTGTAGGAACAGACACAGACGGCGAAATCACATTCACATGGATTGACCCGAACAACGCAGATTCCGCAGTAGGTTCTTATGAATTATACCTGACAAACGGCGGAAATAAATGGCTCGATACACCCGTTATAATCGACGCGGCAAATACAACAGTCGAAGACGGTGTAACATCTGCAACAATTTCATTCGCAGAACTCGGTATAACCAAAACCGGCGAATATGATTTCAGAATCAAAGCGACAAACGTAAAAGGCGCGGCATCGTTTGTATATCTCGGCGGCGCGAACAGATACAAAGTCAGCGTGACTGTTGAAGTTCTCGAACCGACAGCAAAACCGAAAGTTATAACAAACTTTGAAGCAGTCCTGAACGGCGAAGAAATCACATTCACATGGATAAACCCGAACCCCGAAAAGAGTATATCATCAATCGCAAGCTACTCACTCTACAAAACAAGCGGCGGCAGTGTGTGGCTCGAAGAAGCGATAACAATCGACGCGTCCGAAGTAACTGTTGACGAGGGAATAACTTCTGTGACATTGTCACTTGAAGCACTCGGAATCGTTAAGAGCGGCAACTATGATTTCAGAATCAAAGCAAATAACGGCGTAGGTTCTGCATCATATGTTTACATCGGCGGCGAAAGCAGATACAAAGTAGCTGTATCAATAGAATCACCCGTACCGGTAGCGAAACCGAAAGCTATAACAGCGTTCAACGCAGCCGCAAACGAAGATTCAATCACATTCACATGGGTAAACCCGAACAACAGCGCAACAGCAGTCGAATACTATGAACTTTATAGAACAAATACAGGCAACACATGGCAAACTCCTGTAAATATCGACGCGGCAAGCGTAATTGTTGACGAGGGTATAAGCTCAATAACCCTGACATTCGAAGAACTCGGCATAGACAAGAGCGGAAGCTACGATTTCAGAATCAAAGGCTTCAACGGCGAAGGCACGTCAGCTCTGACATATCTGGGCGGTGGAACATCGTCTGACGCGAACAGATACAGATTAGACGTTGTCTATACCGCTCCGGTTGTTCCGGTTGACGAACCCGAAGAAGAAGCGGCATAAAAAAATAATCGTTTTATAAGCCATCGACACGATAAAAGAGAGCCGTCCCCGATAAAGGGGCGGCTCTTTTGTGTCGTATTATTTTCACCAAAAAATCAATTTTCCAAAACAAACTTCAAACTTATATCCAGACTTGTCACAGAATGTGTCAGCGCGCCTATCGAGATTATATCAACGCCTGTTTCTGCGACAGGACGCAAATCTTTTTCGCCCATATTTCCCGACGCTTCCGTTATCGCCCTGCCGTTGATAAATTCGACGGCTTTTTTCATATCCTCATTTGTCATATTGTCAAGCATTATTATATCAGCTTTCGCGGTCAGAGCGTCCTCGACATTTTTCATGGTTTCACATTCAACCTCGATTTTCAAAGTATGCGGAGCGTTCGCGCGCGCGCGTTCAACCGCGTTGATTATTCCGCCTGCGGCTGTTATATGATTATCTTTTATCAAAATCCCGTCGGCGAGGTTAAATCTGTGATTTGTTCCGCCTCCGGTTTTTACCGCGTATTTCTCGAAAATACGCAGTGACGGCGTAGTTTTACGCGTATCCGCAATTTTTGTTTTTGTCCCCGCAACCTGTTTGACAGCTTCGGCGGTTTGCGTTGCGATTCCCGACATTCTTTGTAAAAGATTTAAAGCGGTTCTCTCCGCTGTCAGAACATTTCTTGCGTTACCGCTCACAACCGCGATAATATCACCTGTTTTAACCGCTTCACCGTCTTTTTTATTCGCCGTGAATTTTATATTTTTATCAAGAATTTCAAAAACTCTTTCGCAAATATCAAGTCCGCAGATTATCCCGTCTTTTTTCGCGGTAAATCGTCCTATAACCGTTTTATCTTCGGATATTGTCGAGTTTGTCGTTATATCCCCTGTTCCAATATCTTCTTTTAACGCGTTTATTATTATTTCATCTGTTACTATGTTTAATATACCCATGAAAATTTACTGCTCCTTTTTTTGATTTTTTTCACTCATTTATTCACAAATTATTACTCCGCGAAATCTTCGACAAAGTGCGCGCCTATGTTTTCTTTTTGTTCAAGCGCGGCTTCGACGACAAGTTTTGCCGTCTGTACCAAACTGTAAAATTCGGCGTATTCAACGTTTGAAATATCCGTACTGTCGGCATATTCCATTATCTTATTCACCCTTTCGAGAGCCAGTAACATACCGTCGATTTTTCTGACCGCTCCTACATAAATACTCATAATACTTTTTATTTCTTTCGCGAATCCCTCAATCTGATACGTATCCATTTTTTTGCCGAATGTTTTGTTTTGTGACGCTATGATTTTTGTTATATTATCTTTTTGTTCGGGGGTATTTTTTATATTCCTGTTCTGGTCGTTTATATGCAAAGCGCAGCGTTTACCGAATACAAGGCATTCAAGAACAGAGTTTGACGCGAGCCTGTTCGCTCCGTGTATTCCCGTACTCGCGGTTTCACCGCACGAATAAAGCCCCGTTATATTTGTTTTACCGTTTAAATCTGTTTTTATGCCGCCCATGTGATAATGCTGCGCGGGACGCACGGGGATAAAATCAATAGGTATATCTATATGAAATTTAACACATTCGTTATATATCGTTGGGAATCTTTCAGAGAAAAATTCTTTCGTCATATTTCCCGCGTCGATAAACACCCATTTGTCGCCGAGCCTGAGAAGTTCACGATAAATCGCCCTTGTGACAATATCCCTCGGCGCTAAATCAGCCATAGGGTGAACCCCCTGCATAAACGCTTCGCCCATACGGTTTCTGAGTATACCGCCCTCACCTCTGACCGCTTCGGAAATTAAAAATAATCTGTCGGTTTCATAATGCGGCATTAAAGTAGTAGGGTGAAACTGCACCATTTCCATACTTTCGATAATCGCTCCCGCTCGATATGCCGACGCGATGCCGTCGCCGACTGCGCCCTTTGGGTTTGTCGTATAATTATAAATCTGACCGATACCGCCTGTTGCGAGAATAACGTTACGCGTTTCAAAAACAAACGTTTTAACGCCTATCTGCAATATAACCCCCGCGACTTCATCGTCATTTTCATTTAATATTATATCCGTAAACGAAGTGCTGAAAAAAAACTTTATATTTTCTTTTCCGCAGGCGATATGATATAATTGTTCGGTTGTTTCTCTCCCCGTCGCGTCGCCGCCGCAGTGAACGATACGGCGTTCACGGTGACCGCCCTCTCTTGTGATAAGAAGCTCACCCTCTGAATTAACATCAAACGGCACGTTTAAATTAACAAGCTCGCGTATATTTTCGGGACCTTCGTTTACCAAAATTTCGACGGCTTTAATATCGCAAAGCCCCGCACCCGCGTTGAGCGTGTCCTCAATGTGCAAATTATAGCTGTCATTTTTGGACATAACGGCGGCGATACCGCCCTGAGCGTAGTAAGAGCTTCCTGATTTTATCTCGCCTTTGTTGATAATAGCGATTTTTTTACTTGGGTCGATATGCAAAGCCGAATAGATTCCCGCGATTCCGCAGCCTATAATTACAACGTCAAATTCATTTGATATATAATCGATATTTATGTTGTTGAAAATATAACGTCTGTTTTCGTTTGGCTTTGATTGTGTTTTTTGCATAGTTTTTACTTCGCTTTCTTTATTGTTTTACTTTATTATTTTTAACGGACCGATACGTTTATTTTATCCGATACAAACGGTTTACCCATATAATTGCCTGTCATTTCATATAACCCGGGTTCGGTGAGCGGTTTTACAAAAAACGCATGGAAATTCGTTATGGTTTTGTCTCTTATCCCGTATTCATCATAATAACGGTATCTCGTTATATAATCATGCAATTCAAATTCCACTTCTTCTCCGTTTAAAGTAAATTTTAAATCCGTCAGGTCGGATACATAAAACGCTTCCTGAAATCCTGTAAATGAAAATGAAATTTCAGTAAGAGAGTACATGCCGAATGAATCGCCCATTCCTACCCATGATATATAATTTAAATCATCAGGGTTCGCCTGTGCGTCCCCGATAGGATATTTGTCTATTATATGTCCGGGAACTTTAAAGGGTACACCGCGATAATTCGCGGTTAAAGTGTAAATCCCCGGTGTTGTGTTGGCGTCTTTAAATTCAAAATAAAAATCTGTTGTAACATCGTCTGAACCTTCCCAGCTCCTGAAAACAAAATTGCCGCTGTATGTCAGTTTATTTGAAACAGGTATCCCGTCTCTCATAAAAACAATATTTGTAAAATCTTCGATATTTATATAATTCCATTGTCCTGTAAAACGTACCGCAATATTGGGTATATCGCAAGTCACGGAGTCATTTCGTACAACGTCAAAGTAAGAGAAATTAAAATCTTCCGGATTTGGCTTGGGCGGTTCTTTTATATCGATTTCCGCGGTTTCGAAAGATATTCCGTTATAGTTTGCCTTTAATTTATACACCCCGTAATTTTTAAGTTCATTTGCGAATGAAAAATAAAAATATGTTTGTGTTTCGTCGTCTTTTTCAACTTGTTTGTATTCGACATACGACAATTTATTATTTATTTTTTTATAATTTCGGGAAAATACAATATCCGTGAAATCTTCGGGATTTAGTTCTTCAAGTGCACCGTTAAAAACCATTGTAACGCCTTTTATTGTCACGTCGTTTTCACCATCGGCGGACGTGTTTAAAAACGCCGAATCAAATTCATCGGCTTCGGGATAATAGCCTTTGTTTGTGTTTATTATAATCGTATTGTTTTCCGCGTCCCATGAAACTTTGAAATCCAGCGATTTACCCATATCACGCAGTTTAAAATAATTGTTGCCGCCGATATTATAAGCCGTCAGGTTTAATATTTCGCCGTCCATATATATTCGCGAAGTAGTCGGAACTGCACTTCTTTTGCCTACACCCTTACTTTGCATTTCACTTCCGTCGGGTTCATATTCATCTCCCCTTGTGAGAAATATGGAGTTTTTTTCTTCGTTCCAGCCTACGCCGAATTGATTTGCCGTATCGTTTAAAGCGTATGCCAAATCACGCAGTTTGAAATAATTGCTCCCGTTGATATTGTATGAATCAAAAGAAATTTCACCGCCGTTTATCATAACGACAGACGAAGTCGGAGTCGCCGTAACATTATCGGCGGCAAAAATAGTCAAAGAAAACGATGATATAAGTATAAAAATCAAAACGGTTAAACTTGAAATTTTCTTTTTCATAAAATCCACACTTTCTTTAATTTATTATTTTTTTACCCCAGTTCAAGCATTTTTTCCAGAGGAATATTAGCCTTGTTTATAATATCTTCGGGCAATTCTGTTATATTATCGCCGTTGTCGTTTACAAGACAATTATATATATCTTCAAGCGTTGTTTTTTTCATGTTAGGACATACAAGCGTCGGGCTGAGTATGTGATATTTTTTTTCGGGGTGATAAAATCTGAGCCTTTCGACAACACCGTATTCCGTGCCGATTATAAACTCACTGTCGCCGCTTTCAATGCAATAATTTAATATCTGCGAAGTTGAACCGATAAAATCGGCGAGGTTTACAACATCGGGTTCACATTCGGGGTGAACGGCGAATTTCGCGTTCGGGAACTCCTGTTTTTTCGCGGCGGCTTCATGTACCGTGATATTTCTGTGAACGGGACACCAGCCCTTCATATATATAAATTTCTTTTCGGGGACAAATTTTGCGATATATGCCCCAAGATTTTTATCGGGTACGAAAATAATTTCGTCCGCGTCGATTTTTTTTACTATGTTTACGGCGTTTGACGAAGTACAGCAAATATCGCACTCCGCTTTTGTTTCCGCGGATGAGTTTACATAACAGACAACGGCGGCGTTCAGGTGGGATTTTTTTAAATCTCTGACAATTTCGGGGGTCACCATATCAGCCATGGGACAACCCGCGTTTTTATTCGGCAGTAAAACTTTTTTCCCCGGAGACAATAATTTCGCGCTCTCCGCCATGAATTTTACACCGCAGAAAACGATAAGATTTTCTTCCGCGTTTTTCGCGCGTTTTGACAAATCAAAAGAATCGCCGACAAAATCCGCGATAACCTGTATATCCACGGTCTGATAAAAATGCGCCAGTATAACGGCGTTTTTTTGTTTTTTCAAATCGATTATTTTTTTTTGCAGGTCTGTTAAATTATTCATGTCATTCATAACATACAGCACTCCTAAATAAATTCGCGACGGTTATTAATTTATTATTGTACCACTATTAAAATAAATTTTCAACTAATTTCTGTTAAAAATTTGTATTAAATATAATTATATATATAATTAATATATAAATATTTGTTTCTTTTGTTGTAATTTTACATTTAAGAAAAGGATAAGCCATATATTATTGGTATTATAAATTAGTATTATTATGAATTTAATGAGGTTAAAAAAATGAATTTATTAAAAACGGTTCATATTCCCGATTTGGGAGACATAGGTCCGAACAGCGGATTCAGACAACTTGAAATAACCGAAGACGGCAAATATCAAATAGGTAAACTCGGCGTAGTCGATATAGTCGCGACGGGCGACAATAAAGTTGAGTTCGTTTCGTTCGGTTCACACACACTCGCATGTGTAAAATCCGCAATCGCTTTCCCCGTTTATTACCCGGTTTATCCCGTAACTCTCAAACGTCCCCTCAAAGCCGTACTCATGGATTTGGACGGCACAACCGTTCGAAGCGAAGAATTTTGGATATGGATTATCCAGATGAGCATAGCTTCGCTCACGGGCAACCCCAAGTTTGAGTTTGAAGAAGCGGATATGCCGTTTGTTTCGGGTCACAGCGTTTCGGAACATCTGCAATACTGCATAGACAAATACTGCCCCGGTAAACCTCTTGAAGAAGCGAGAAACTATTATTTTGAGCATACCCACCGCGAAATGGAAGAAATAATGCAGGGACGCGGCAAAGACGGAGCGTTTACACCCACCGTCGGCGTCAAGGATTTTCTTCTTGAACTCAAAAGTATGGGCGTGAAAATAGGTCTTGTAACGTCCGGATTATACGAAAAAGCATACCCCGAAATCGTTTCGGCGTTTAAAACACTCAACATGGGCGACCCTAAAGAATTTTACGACGCGATAATATCCGCAGGATTCCCCCTCAGAAAAGGCTCGGTAGGAACACTCGGTGAGCTTTCACCCAAACCGCACCCGTGGCTGTATTCGGAAACGAGTATAGTGGGACTGGGCATAGGATTCGGCGAAAGAGATTCCGTACTCGGAATAGAAGATTCGGGCGCGGGCGCTTGCTCCGTTCGTCTCGCAGGATATACGACAATAGGCATATCGGGCGGAAACATAGTAGAAAGCGGAACAAAAGCGGTCTGTAACTACTTCGAGGACAGTTTCGCCGATATTATGAAGATAATCAAGGGATAAACAAAATGATTGATTTGGAACAATTGCAAAAGTCGGTTTACGCGAATAAAATCGCAAAAGGATTTAACGTTACCGATATTTTCATGGAATTTTGTTACACATACGGCGAACTGTCCGAGGCTTGCGAAGCGTATTTGAAAAAGAAAGACGATTTGGGCGAGGAATTGGCGGATGTTGTGCTGTATTTATTGGGTCTCGCTGAAATTTTAGGCATTAATTTAGAAAAAGAAATAATAAACAAAGCGGAAAAAAACGAAAAAAGGCAATATGTACAAAAAGACGGGATTAATATAAGGATAAGCGAATAATAACCCCGGAAAAGCAAATAAATACACAGAATAAAATAAAACAGAAACAAGAAAGGTGATAAAAAAATGTCCGACGAAAACAAAAACAAACAGGATAAACAGATTCAGTGCCATTTTATATCAAATACCCACTGGGACAGGGAATGGCGTTTCTCCGCGAGACGCACGCAGCACATGCTGTCTCACGCGGTAGACATGCTGCTTGATATTCTCGACAACAACCCCGATTTCAAGCATTTCCACATGGATTCACAGACTATGCCCATTCAGGATTACCTCGAAGTTTACCCCGAAAAGAAAGAAAAATTGAAAAAATATATAAGCGAAGGACGCATCGGAGTAGGTCCGTGGTTCTGTCTGCCCGATGAATTTACCGTCGGCGGCGAGGCTCTTATCCGCAACCTGCAATTGGGTCACAGAATCGCCCTCGAAATGGGCGGCGTAAGTAAAACCGGATATTCGCCGTTCGGCTGGGGACAAATCTCACAGCTTCCGCAGATATATTCCGGATTCGGGATAAATTTCGCGTCATTCTACCGCGGTCTCAACGAATACGAAGCTCCGACTTCCGAATTTTTCTGGGAAAGCCCCGACAAAACACGTATTTACGGCTCGCGTCTCGGCAAACGTCCGAGATATAACATGTGGTATGTCGTTCACCGTCCCGTTTATTTTAACCTGCCCAACGAAGGTCTGCGTGATTTCAAATGGAACGACAACAACGGTATATTTAAATTTATCGACGCGAATAATTATCAGCTCGATTATCAGTACGCTCACCCGTATTATAATTATTATAAAGAAAACGTAAAAGCACGCGGTGAACAGGCTCTCAGGGAACAGGACGACGACTGGACCACACCGCACAGATTCTGGTCCGAGGGTCACGACTCGTCATGCCCCGACGAAAGGGAAGTAAGGCTTATCGCCGACCTCGACGAAGCTCTCCCCAACGCGAGAGTTTTCCACAGCACACTGCGTGAATTTGAACAGGGCGTTATAGATTCGTTCGACCCCAACACGAAAGTTCTTTACGGCGAAATGCGCGATCCGTTCACAAAAGGCAGCGTTTCGGGTATGTTTGGCTGGATACTCTCCGCGAGAACCTATATAAAACAGGATAACTTCAACACGGAACGCACACTTATAAACTACGCGGAACCTCTCGCAGTGTTCGCGTCGCTTTCGGGCGCGCCGTATCCTGCTAACTTTATTAATTTGTCATATAACTATCTGCTCCAAAATCACGGTCACGACTCAATAGGCGCGTGCGGACGCGATATAGTTTATGAAGACGTTATCTCCCGTTACAGACAGTCCAGAGAACTCGCTATGTGCGTGTTTGAAAGAGCGTTCATGGACGTCGCGGGAGACGTTAATCTCAGCGACTGGAACCGCGATGACGCGGCAATCGTTGTGTACAACCCCGCTCCGTTCAAACGTTCCGAAGTTGTAAAAGTTATGCTCGAAATCCCCGCTGAATGGAGCTGCTACACGTTCCAGATACTGGACACAGACGGCAGCAAACTCAAATATCAGATTTTAAGCGTAGAAAAAGACAACGCGCAAATCATACAGAACCCCAACGACGTCGCGAACGTTCTGCACACACAGCAGTATAATATACAGCTCGAAGTTAAAGATATACCCGCAATGGGATATAAAACGCTCAAAGTTCAGCCCCTCGGTTATACAAGAGCTTCAACCCCCGTTACTATGCTCAAAAAACCGCAGGTTATGGAAAACGAATATCTGCGTGTGTCAATCAATTCAAACGGTACGTTCAATGTACTTGACAAAGAAAACGATAAATCATACGAAGGTCTGGGCTTCCTGAAAGATACGGGAGAAATAGGCAACCCGTGGGAACACGTTGTACCGGAACGCGACGAAACATTCACGACGTTAAACGAAAAAGCGGATATTACTTTACTTCATGAGGGAGAACTCGAAGTTTCGTATAAAATAGCTATAAACTGGGCGTTGCCCGAAGGTCGCGCGCTCGATGAAAAAACACGTTCGAAACACCTTAATCCGTGCCGTATCGAAACAATACTTTCACTCAAAAAAGGCGCGAAAGCGGTTGAAATTGAAACGACGGTTTACAATAATTCCGAGGACCATTATTTACAGGTTGGTTTCCCGACGAATGTCAAAGCAGAATATTCATACGCGCAGGGTCAGTTTGACGTTGTAAAACGTCAGGTAGCGAAACGCGATTATTCGCTTTACGATGAAATCCCGATGACAGAGCACCCGATGAATTCGTTTGTCGATTTGTCAGACGGCAAAAACGGCGTAGCGATACTCAATACAGGATTAAAAGCATACGAAGCGTCGGACGACGAAGAAAACACATTATATATCACATTGCTGCGCGCTTTCCCGCTCAGAATATGCGTAACATCGGACATGCAGAATTACAGCGACTGGGACAAAGGCTCACAGTGTCTGGGTAAAAACGTGTTCAGATACGCGTTTATGCCGCATAAAGGCGATTGGGAAGAAGCTAATGTCTGGGGCGAATCCGAAAAATTCAATTTACAGTTCTCCGTCGCACAGATTGCGCCGACAGGACACGGTAAAAACGCTCTCGCTCATTCGTTCCTCGAACTCGCGACAGAACGCCTCAACGTATCTGCGGTTAAACTCGCGGAAGATAACAAAGGTTATGTAGTGCGTCTGTTTAACCCGTCGGATAACACGGTTAAATCATCTATAAGATTGAACGGCGGAATCGCGCCTGTCGAAAAAACACAAACACCGCTCGAACGCCAGAAATCCGAATATGAACTCCCCGCATACAGCGGCAAAAAATGGAGCGCGGTAAAACTCGTTTCACTTGAAGAAAAAGAAGTAGGATTACCGGAAGTTTCAATGAAAGCCGACGGATTTGTCGATTTTGAAATCACGGGTAAAAAGATACTGACAATAAAATTTTGTGAATAATAAATAGAACCATAACAGAATGGGGCGGTGTATATTGCCGCCCCGTTTATGTGTAATAATGTGACATCGCGTAGGGATTTTATGAAAAATTATGAAAAAGATTGAATATAACAACAATAAAAATATCATATACAAACAATTGAAAGCGGCAAGGGAAAACGCGAAGATGTCGCAGTCGGAACTTGCGGCGAAAATGCAGGTTTTGAATGTGAACATCGACCAGCAGATGATTAGCCGCATTGAAAAAAATATGCGAATCGTCACTGATTATGAACTTGCGTCTTTTTGTAAAATATTGAAAATTTCAGAAAAAGATATGCTGAAAGATTATGACGCAGGTTTTACGCAATAATATAAAAAATGAAAAATTCAAACGGAGGATAAAAACACATGGCAAAAATAGGCTCACCGCTGTTTATTCTCAGAGAAAAATGCTCGGAAGATTTAATGGCGGTTTTGGATAAACTCGCGGAAATAGGATATGAGGGTATAGAATTTTTAGGGTTCTTCGGACATAAACCGTCGGAGATAAAAAATAAACTGGATTCACTCGGACTTAAAGCGATTGGAAATCATGTTCCGTTTACACAATTCGCGGAAAATATAACACAAATTATTGACGAACACAAAGAAATCGGCTGCGGATATATAACAATAGGTTCACCCGGAGCGGACGGATTACCCGGAAGCGATAATTATTCCTGTACAGTAGAAACACTTAACAGTATAGGTGAAACCATGGTAAAATCGGGCATGAAGCTCCTTTTTCATAATCACGCGGAGGAATTGAGACATAAAGTAAACGGAAAAGAGATTCTTGAACATATATTTGACGACACATGTCCGAACGCTTTATATTTAGAACCCGACCTCGGCTGGATAAGTATAGGCGGCGGAAATCCCGATTATTATCTTGAAAAATATAAAGAAAGATGTCCGGTACTTCATTTTAAAGATTATATCCCCGTAAAAACAGACCCCGGATTTATATTCCGTCCGACGGGTTACGGTATTATGAACAACGCGGGATTATATAATTTATCGCTGGATTGCAAACCCGAATGGTATATAATGGACCATGACAACGCATATGACCGCGATTCTTTCTTCGATTTGAAAATATCACTTGAATATTTCAAAAATTTAATGACGGTTTCAAAATAAAATAAAACAATAAAAATACTCCCTCTGTATACAATTAACAGAGGGAGTAAAAATTTTTTTATCGGTTAAGTTAATAGATGTGTTCTAAACCCCTCTGTCACTTCGTGACATCTCCCCTTTCAGGGGAAACTTGGCAGCGATTTTTTTGCCTCCCCTGCAAGGGGAGGGGGAC
>JGI994J12354_10000538_pt1 | contig 37778 bp, 37 predicted proteins | sample IntmicLarv3ML3BL_FD_12354 | JGI IMG/M metagenome (IMG submission 12354) | reverse complement strand
CAAAAATCAATATCTGAAATTGTGAGCTCTTCATCATTAAATAAAAGTTTCATCCATTGAAATGCATCATAGTGTGACAATACAAATTTAACATATTCGTCTCTTTTTTCAGTAAATTTAGAATTAGAAAATATATGTGCAATAAGACCAGCGAAATCCTTACCATAATATTCGAACGAACCATTTTTAGATTTTAATATATCATCTTTTAATATATCAATAATTATACTTTTTGCATTTTCTGACTTTCTAAATTTATCATTCAATATCAGCATAACACAAAACAATAGTGTTATTTGTGATGCTGTAGAATCAAAAATTATATTATAATACTCTTCATCTAATTTTTTTACTGTTACTAATGGTGCCAGATACTCAATTTTATATGCAACATGTCTTAATCTATCTGCTTCCTCTTCAGCTATTTCATCATATCGTTCTGGAAAGCAATAATCTGGACTACACTCTTTTACCAATTTTATTAAATTATCCATATTCTCAAACACATCTTCAATTTTAAAATCATAATAATATTGCAAATCATTTCTGACTGCATATAATCCATAATATAATTGCCCATTATATTTTGAAAATTCAGCTACTTCATCAACACCATTTTGTGTTGTTATTTGACTAAAGTTACCATAACGTCTTTGATATTTTTTATATTCCATAATTTCCATCTCCCCATCTAACTTAAGAAACAAATTTATCATGTATTGTTTTAAAATAGTGATACTCATTCAATCTTAAAAATTTCAATTTTTTATTTCTACATTTAATACTAATCTTTTTTACATCATTAATATGTTTATTCTCGCCATCTACGCTAAATATTAAATCTTTACTAAACTTTATCGGTCTCAACTCCACAAGCATTGCTTCTGGAATCACTATTGGACTAATAATATTTCGATAACTGTTACTATTAAGTGGTGCTATTGGTGTTATTTGCATTGCATGAAAAGAACTATAAACCACACTTCCTCCGAAAGATAAATTATATGCAGTTGTTCCAAGTGAAGTCGCTACTAATAATCCATCTCCAACATAGTTTTCTACAAACACATTATCAATTTTTAATTGAAAAAATGCTGTATCCAAACTTTGATTTCTAATCACTACTTCATTTATTGACAATAAACAATGCTTTTTAGTATCCGTCTCTACTAAAGTCTCTTGTAAACTAATTTTTTCCAATTTATACTTCTCTTTTTTTAAAATATCCACAAACAAATCTAGTTCATCAGGATTAATATTCTGTAAAAATCCTAAAGTACCACAATTTATTCCAGTATATATAATTTCTGAATCATAAAGACACGCCTTAACCATTTTAATAAAAGTTCCATCTCCACCAATTGCAATAGCCATTTCTGGATTATCACTTATTTCAAAACCCGCTAATAAAAGTTTTTCAACCAAAACCATCTTAATTAATTGTGACTTTTTATTTTCATTTGCAAATAATTGGATTCTCATCTTGCTTTTATTCTCCTCTCATATATCCATTTTATTAAATATTGTGATATAATCATAATATGTATTTTTTATACAATGCATAACTGGAGGTTATCATGAATATAAATCTTGAATTATATAGAGTTTTCTATATTGTGGCAATCAACAAAAACATTACTAAAGCAAGTGAAGAGCTAAATATTTCACAACCAGCAATCAGTAAATCAATCAAAAACTTAGAAGAGCAATTAGGTGGTCAACTATTTATTCGAACTAAAAAAGGTGTCATCTTAACAACTGAGGGAGAAGAGTTTTTTAAGCATATTAAAAACGCCATGGAATGTATCCACAGCGCTGAAAATAAATTCAATGAAATGATTAGTTTAGAAATAGGCTCAATTAAAATCGGTAGCAGTATTACCTTAACAAAAGAATTTTTACTACCTTATTTAGACAATTTTCATAAGTTATATCCAAAAATAAAAATTGAGATAATTACAAATAGAACTGAGGAATTAATAAGTAAACTAAAAAATGGTTTAATTGATTTAGTCATCCTTAACACATCTACGAATATTGATGATGAATTAGAAACAATAAAGTGTAAAAAATTGCATGACTGTTTTGTTGTTGGAAAAAAATATAAAGAACTTGCAAACAATCCAATAGAGTTGAAAGATTTAAACAACTATCCACTTATACTTCAGTCAAAAGGTTCTAAAACAAGATTTAGTATTGATGAATATGCTAAAAACAACAACGTTCTTTTAGAATCAACTATGGAATTATCAAGTTATAACTTAGTTGTTGAATTCGCTAAACTAGGATTTGGAATTGGGTATGCAACAACGGAATACATTGAAGATGATATAAAAAATAAAAATCTTTTTACACTCCAAGTAATTCCAAAACTACCAACAAAATACATTGGTCTTACATACTTAAAAAACCAAACACCAAACTTCAGCACAAAGAGATTTATTGAAGAAATTATAAAAGAAAATCAATAAATCTTTTTTTATATTAAAAAAAGGATTTTACTCCTCTTCGTTTGCATTTTGAAATTGTGAATTATAAAGTTCAGCATAAAAACCCTTCTTTTTAAGTAATTTTTCATGATTTCCTTGCTCAATTATATTTCCCTCATTCATAACTAGTATCATATCAGCATTTTTAATAGTTGATAATCTATGAGCAATAATAAAACTTGTCTTTCCTTTAGATAATTTATCCATAGCTTTTTGAACTAATACTTCTGTTCTTGTATCAACTGAAGAAGTGGCTTCATCTAAAATTAAGAAAGGTCCATCTTCTAACATTGCACGAGCAAGTGTCATTAATTGTTTCTGACCAGCTGATAATCCATCAACATCATTTAAAACTGTATCATATCCTTGTGGTAGAGTCTTAATGAAATGATGAAGTCCAGCTGCTTTACAAGCATCGATTATTGCCTCATCACTTACATGTTCTTGATTATATCTAACATTGTCTTTTATAGTCCCCTCAAATAACCAAGTATCTTGTAAAACCATTACAAACAACTCATGAATATTATCTCTAGTTAAATCTTTAGTAGAGACTCCATCGATTAGTATATCTCCCGAATTTATTTCATAAAACTTCATAAGCAAGTTAACAATAGTGGTCTTTCCCGCTCCAGTTGGACCAACTATTGCAATTTTTTCTCCACTCTTTATTTTTGCACTAAAATCTTTAATAACAATTTTATCTTCATTATATCCAAATTTAACATTCTTGAATTCAATGTCACCCTTAACTAAAGATTTATCTAAAATTTTAGTTAAATGATCTTCACTACTCATTTCTTCTTCATCAAGAAAGTTAAATACTCTTTCTGATGCTGCTGCAGTTGATTGTAATTGATTTAACCCTTGAGCAATTTGTGCAAGTGGATTAGTAAACAGCCTAATGTAAATCATAAATGCTACAATTACACCAAATGTAATGTGATTATTCATAGTTAATAATGCACCAACTATACAAACAGCAACATAACCCAAGTTACCCATAAAACTCATAAGTGGCATCATCAACCCTGAATAAAATTGACTTTTTCTAGCACTATCTGCCAAACTATCGTTTATTTCATCAAATTTTTGATGAACTTCTTTTTTTGCATTATATATTTTTACAACATTATGTCCTGAATAAACTTCTTCAATATGCCCATTTAATGCTCCCATTTCATTTTGAACTTTCATGAAATACTTTTGACTACGTATTAAAATAATCATCATTATCACAAATCCAATGATTGTAGTAATTATCGCAGTACTTGCCATAATCCAGTTAGTTTTATACATCATGAATAACGTTCCTAAAAACATTGTAATTGCACTAACTAAACCACTAATGCTTTGATTCATTGTCTGTCCAATTGTATCAACATCATTTGTTACTCTAGATAATACATCACCAATTGTTGTTTTATCAAAATATGATAATGGTAATTTACTTATTTTATTAGAAATATTTGTTCTTAAATTTCTAGAAAATTTATTAGTAACAGTTGCCATAATAAGACCTTGAATATAATCAAAAATAAATCCTAAAACATAAATAGTTACTAGCATCATTCCAATAGACTTAATCTTGTCTAAATCAATAGATGTAAATATTCCCTCACCTATAACATTAGTTATTTCTTTTAACTGATCTGGTCCAATTATAGTCAATATTGAACTTGCCATTGATAAAACTAGTGCAACAATTATAAGAATCATAAATGGCTTATTATAAGCAAATAATCTTTTGATTGATTTTACAAAATTAACTGGTTTTTGATCTTGCTGGTTCATATTTCTTCCATTACCCACGTTCTATCTCCTCCAAACTAAGCTGTGATGAAGCTATTTCTTGATATACTTTACACGTTTTTAATAATTCTTCGTGTTTTCCACTACCAACACACATACCTTCATCTAAAACAATAATTTTATCTGCGTCCTTAATTGTTCCAATTCTTTGAGCAACAATTAAGCTAGTAGCATTTTCTGTATGATTTTTTAAATTTTTTCTAAGTAAAAAATCCGTTTTATAATCTAGTGCTGAAAATGTATCATCAAATATATATATTTCTGGCTCTCTAGAAATAGCTCTAGCAATAGACAATCTTTGCTTTTGACCACCAGATATATTTGTTCCACCTTGGGCAATTTCAGATTCATATTTATTTTCCATTTTTTCAACAAAATCTTTTCCTTGAGCAACTTCAATAGCTTTCTTAACTTTCTTAATATCTGGTTTTTTACCAAACATATCACCAAAAGATACATTTGATTCCACACTTCCCTTAAACATAATTGCTTTTTGAGAAACATAACCAATTTTATTATGAAGATATTCTAAATCCATATCTTTAACATTAATTCCATCAATCAAAATTTCACCATCAGTTACATCATAAAACCTTGGAACCAAATTAATAAGCGTTGATTTTCCACTACCAGTTGAACCGATAAATGCAACAGTTTCACCTTTGTTTGCAGTAAAAGAAATATTTTTTAGAATATATTCTTCTGCATCAGGATATTTAAATGAAACATCTCTAAATTCAATAACTCCAACTAACCCATTTTTATTATTTTTAATTTTCCCACTAGTAATTTTTTCATTTGTATCTAACACTTCATTTATTCTTTTTGCAGAAACACTAGCTCTAGGATACAAAATAAATATCATAATCAACATCATAAATGAAAACAATATTTGCATAGCATATGATGAGAAAATTACCATATTACTAAATATGTTCATTCTATCTATTACTTGAGCTTGATTAATTAAGTGTGCACCCAACCAATAAATGGATAAATTAATTCCTGCCATAATTGTTCCAATAACTGGATACATTATTGCCATACTTTTTTGAGTAAACATATTAGTTTTTGTCAATTCATCATTTGCTTTTTCAAATCTTTCACTTTGATAATCTTCTGCATTATATGCTCTAACAACTCTAATACCAGTTAAATTTTCTCTAGTTATTCTATTCAAGTTATCAGTCAATTTTTGAATTATTTTAAACTTAGGTAATACTAAAATAATCAAAAATGTTACCAAAACTAGAATTATTGCAACTGCAATAGCAGGAATAATTGCAAAATCTAAACCTTTATTAGCAATTTTACTTATCGCCCACGATGCCATAATCGGTGACTTTATTAATACTTGCAATGCCATAACAATTAACATTTGAACTTGTGAAATATCATTAGTAGTTCTAGTAATTAAACTACTAGTGGAAAATTTCTTAATATCTTCCATACTAAGAGATTCTACTTTAGAAAATACTTTTTTTCTAATAATTTTTCCAAAAGAAGCACCAACACTTGAAGCACAATATCCAACAAGTATTGCCATACTTAAACTTCCCAAAGTACAAAGTAGCATCCATGCTCCTTCCTTTAAAATATCTGGCATAGCGCTTCCCTCTGTTTGAACAAGCATTGTTATGTTCGACATATAATCAGGTACTTTTAAATCTAACCAAACTTGTATAGCTATAAAAACTACACAAGCGATAATCAATATATAATCTCTCTTTTTTAAATTTTTTAATAACTTTAACATTCTTTTCTCCTCCGTGCTCTATAAGTCATTGCCATCAACATTATTTTTCATAATGTTAACAACTTCATAAAAAGTTTCTAATTTTTCTTTAGGAATTCCTTCTGTCAGTTTTTTATTTACTTGATTCAAATACCTTTCAAATTCTTTTTGTTTTTCAACCATTTCATCAGTTAATACAATTTGTCTTCTTCTTGCATCATCAAGTGAATTAATACGTTTTATCATATTCTTCTTTTCCATTGTATCTAAAATTCCTGATAATGTGGATTTCCTAATATGAGTAATATTTTCTAAATCTTTTTGATAAACAACATCATTAGAATTTTCAATTAAATACTTCACTATTTTTAATTGCAATGCACTTTTGGGTTCCCATTTATCCTTTGATTGCCAAAATTTTCTCATTATTTGAATTTGCAAAGTTTTCAATTCATATAACACTTCTTTTTCCAAAATATACCTCCAAATATAAAAATAGTTAGGTACCTAACCACTTAAACCATATTACAATAATATAAATTTTATGTCAATTTATAAGAGATGAAATTTTTGTGAAAAAAAAGGCTTTACAAAACCTAACTCATTTAATATAGTGGTAAATATTTATCCACTCTACCAAACAATTTACACTCTTTAACATCTCTATTATATATAATTGCACCATCATCAAATATTGCATAAACTATTCTCTTCTTCTCATTGGCTATTTCTTGTAGTTTTTTAGAATAATCCAAATCATCCATAGAATGAACATCCATATAAAATGTATCATCAATTATTCCAAAGCCATCATAAAACGCAAAGTAATCATAATAGTTATTTTTTTCTGTAATAAAATATCTTTTCAAATGCAATTCACATCCAGCACTTTCTCCAATGATAAGTCCTTTAAAATATTTTATATTATATAAGAGCTCTGTTTCATGGACAACTTTACTAAAAAACATCTCTGGATTTCCACCAGGTAACACCAATATATCAGAATTATTAATAATTTTTTTTAATTCTTCTTTGCTATGTTTATAACAATCACATATCGTAATTGCTTCTTTTTTAATTCCTAAATCTATTAGAGGATTAACATACTTATTATATCTTTTGTCATTTTCTTTAAAATATTCATTCACTAATTGATTAGAATCTATTTCAAAAGGAAAAGTCCATGGTAAGATAGCTACCCGCATATTTTCATGAACTAATTTTTTAACTTCATCTTTTATAATGTTAAAAGAAACATCTATTTTACTCAATAAAATACTATACATTTATAAAACAACCTCCATTTATCATATTAAAATTAATCATTACTATGTTCAAATTCTCTTTTTTTAACAAACTGTTTTGATGCAGAAATCGTTTTTTGCATATTTGAACTATAAATCAAAAAATTTTCTAGTTTCTCGTCTAAGCTTCCATCTGCAGCAAAATAAGATGCTCCTTGCTCTAATATTGCTCTATATAAATTATTTTTTCTAGTATCACTAATACTACTTAAATATTTTATTACACTTTCTGACCATTGACAATCTTTTTGTCTCCATCTCAAGCTATATAGAATAAATAACTTTTTATATAATGCCTTACTACTTTTTTCATATTCACTTAAAACATCACAGTTTGCTGGTGCAGTCACATAAGGGTTTGCAACAAAACAAATTTTTTTATCAGAAGTTATTCGGCTTAAATAATTAACCAAATACATCTGATATATTTGATGATTGCTAGCTAACAATATTTGATTTTGCTGTTCAAACATATGAAAATAATTTGCCCAAATAAAATCAACATCCAAGTAAAATTCTTTACCATTAACATAAATAGAATATCCTGTATTTCTTTTTTTAGAAACCAAAATTTCCCTTCCTCTGAAGTCCTTACTAAATTGTTGAGTTTCTTTTTTTATTGATATTTTTGATTTTAATTTCTGTGTTTATTTCAGATATGAATTTAATTTCAAAATTTAAAAAATTATTATCATTTTTAATAGATTTTATTTCTCTATTTATTAAATCTACTAAATCACTTTTAAATTTTCTGCTATTTGATATTTGCAGATCATTAGCATTAATTATATTATAAATAGTTGTTTTAGAATCTAATACCAAAAATGAAGAACACCATTCCAAACAAGTTTTTGTTGTAGAATTTATTCTTAAATAATTTTCAAAAGATTTTATTTTTCTTGAGGAGTTAATTAAATTAGGAAATATTTTCTCATAATTATCTCTACACTTGTAACACAACAATTTTTCATCTGGAAACTTAATTGAATAATTATTATTCACAATTTCAATGGGCATTTTTTGTAAGTTTTTTGTATATAACATCATAGTATGAATTTTATCACAACCAGAATAATCAAAAATATAATACAACAAAACATTAACCAACTCTTCCAAAATAGATTGTTCATAAGTACTTTCATCTTGATATAAAATGTTTAAATCTATATCACTATTCCAGCGATTTAATCCCTTTGCATAGCTCCCATGTAAAAATATTATTGCATTATTTTTTCTTAGTTCCTTAAAAAATGAGCAAACTTTCTTAATTACATTGATATCAAGCTTTTTTTTTTGTTCATAATTTGTTTCCATTTTTTTACTTCAAACTTTTTTAATGCAAGACCATATTGTTTCTCCAATTTGGCTTTTTTTATTTTATATTGTTTCTTATTTTTTTTCAAAAAATCAAGAGCTTCTTTATATGTTGGCGTTTCCTCGATATATAAGAATTGACATTCATTTTTCACAATAATTCACTCCCCCATACTAATTTAATTTTTAACTATTTTAATCCTTTTCCTAACCCATAGCAAACTTTCTTTATTTCCTTTGCTGCATGGCTAGTTTTAACATATCCCAACCACTCTTCTTTAGGCCCAAATGAAAGGGGATCAGTTATGATTTTAACTCTATCCTTATTTTTTAAAACAGTCTTAAGAGAAACATGCTCTCCATTCACAATCGCACCTACTGCTGTATTTCCAACATCTGTGTGGATTTGATATGCAAAGTCAATTAATGTTGAGCCCTTTGGCAATTCAATTACTTCTCCATTCATTGTATGTACATAAACTTTATCTGAAAATAATTCAGCTTTTATTTGTGATACAAAGCCTTTATTGTCACCAAACATGCCATTTATTTCAACAAGAAAGTGAGCAAATTGACATTTATTAGTTAAATCTTCTTGCATTGCAATTCGTGCCTCAACTCCACTAGAACCCCAGTGTGCAGATAAACCATACTCTGCAACACGATCCATCTCACCAGTTCTCATCTGAATTTGAACTAGTCTCTCATCTGGACCAAAAACTGTTGTGTGTAATGATTCATACATATTTGTTTTAGCATTTAGACCTATGTAATCTTTAAATCTGCTATTTATTGGACGATACGCTTGATGAACAACAGCTAAAGTTCTATAGCAATTATCAACATCATCCAATATTATTTTTAGTGCTAATAAATCATGAATATCTGTCATTCTACGATTTTCAGATAATTTCCTATAAATATTATAAATATTTTTTGTTCGAAATTTCAATTCACCTGGTATATTTTTGTCATTTAACATGACTCCTATTTTGTATAGCATTTCTTCTACACAAGGCTTACTTTCCTCTTCAAACGATACTTTTTTGTCTTCAATAGATTTATAGACATCCGGTTTCAAATACCTTAATGACAAATCTTCTAACTCACTCTTTATTTGATATGCACCAATATAATAAGCAAGTGGAACAAATATTTCCATAGTCTCTAATGAATTTTCTTTTTGTTTAAATTCACTTTTAAAACCTAAAGTTCTCATATTATGCAATCTATCAACCAGTTTAATGAGTATTATTCTAACATCCAGAATAATACTTGTTATTATTTTTCTTTTGTTTGCCAAAGTTTGTTCTTCTTTACTAGAAAAATTTAATTTACTAATTTTAGTAACACCATCAACCAAATTTGCAACATCAGCATTAAAATATTGTGCAATATCCTCTTTTGTTAGTGGACTATCTTCAATTGCATCGTGTAATAATCCAGCAACTATTGTGTCCACATCTGCCTGCATTTCAGATAAAATATAAGCTACTGTAGACGGGTGAGAAATATAAGGCTCTCCACTTTCACGAACCTGCTTTCCATGCAAATCACTAGCCAACCCATAGGCCCTTTTCACAGTTTCTAAATCTGCTTGATTATTATTGTAAACTGCAATATTTTTTAATAACATTTCTAAACTCATACTTCTAACACTCCCTCTTAAATATAAACAAAATGATGATTTCCATTATTAAAATGTAATCATCATTTTTTAAATCATAATATTCTTCTTAATTTTTAAATTGCAGCTGAAAAGTTCATAACAAATAAAACATCCATAATATATTAGTAAAGTATAATCAAATTTTCCATTGGAAATACTACTATTCATTCCAAATCAGCCTTTCAAAATAAATTAAAATTAATAATACTACTTTCGCTAGTCAATGTCAACAGCTTTACGAATTTATTCGTTACATATATGATTATTTTATGATAATGTCTTATGTGCTAATTTAGGAAAATATCCCAAATATAATATATCACCAAAAAGTTATGAAAAAAATATATGAAAATAAAAAAAACTATTTAAAATAAGATTATATAAGTATAATACATAATAAATATTGCTAACATTAATATTCCCTCTATTTTAGTTAATTTTTTATCACTTTTAGAAAAGAAATAAAGCATCAAAACAGAAAGCATAACTGCAATTACATCAATCATACTAAAATCCATTATTTGAATAGAACCAAATATACTAACTGGTAATCCTAAAACTATACAAATATTGAAGATGTTTGTCCCAATTATATTACCTAATGCAAAATCAAATTCACGTCTTTTAGCACTTGTCACAGTCATTACCAATTCTGGTAATGATGTTCCAATAACAATTACAAACATGGTTATAACTTTTTCACTAACTCCTATCAAGCTTGCAACTATTACAGCTTTTTCAACGACTAAGTTACTACTTACAGCAATTAAAAACAAAGTTAAGATTACTAAAAATATTGCTAATCCAAAACTATATTTTGGTTCATCATTTTTATTATCTGATTTAGTTTTCTTAAAAATTTTATAAATATAATAACAAAATATTCCAAAAAGTCCTACAAGCATTATTCCACCAATTCGGTGAAATACTTGATCACTTTTTACAAATGAAAACAATAATATTTGTGAAAATACTGTAGTAACAACCAATAATAATGGTAACTGTTTTTTTATCGTTTCCGTTTTTACTCGAATTGGTCTTGCAATAGCAGCTACACCAATTACTAAAACAATATTAATTATGCAACTACCTATTACATTAGCAAGCGCTACATCTCCATTGCCTCCCATAATGCTATTAAAAGAAATCGCAAGCTCTGGCATACATGTTCCAAAAGCAACAATTGTTAATGCAATCAAAATTTTTGGAACCCTTAATTTAATTGCAACTGATGAGGCAGCATCTACTAAAATTCCAGATGATACAATAATTATAACAAAACCAATTAATAACAATAAATAATCCATTTTTTATTTTCCTTTGCTCAAAATTTTATAAACTTCCATAACTAAAAGTACAGGTATAGCACAACAAAATAGTAATAATAAATGTGGTACTGGAACACTTGTTGTTTGCATAAATGCTGATAATGTTGGAACTTCCATAATAATAACTTGCAACAAAATTGCTGCTATTATACTAAAGACTACTAATGAATTATTCCATTTCATTTTTAATACACCTGTTTTTTCACTACGGCAATTAAGCACATGGATATTTTGCATAAATACCATTAGTGCCATCACATATCCTCTAGCTGATTCAACACTCATTCCTACACCTTTTAATAGATAAACCCATACAGCAAATACGATTAACCCGATAAATAATCCTGATAACAATATTTGCTCGATTAATACACCATCTAAAAGCGAACTTTTTGGATTTCTCGGTTTTTCCAGCATCACACCTGGCTCCATTTTTTCAAACGAAAGTGCCATATCTTGAATTCCATCAGTTACAATATTCAACCATAATAATTGAATAGCTAAAAGAGGCATTGGTAAGTTCATAATAATAGATAAAATAAAGAATAGTACTTCTGCAAATCCACAAGAAAGCAACATATAAGTTACTTTTCTAATATTACTATACGCAGTTCTTCCCTCTTCAACGCCTGCTACAATTGAATTGAAATTATCATCAGTAATTATCATTGTACTTGTTTCTTTAGCAACATCAGTTCCACTTCCCATTGCAACTCCAATATTTGCAACTTTTAAAGCTGGAGCATCATTTACTCCATCTCCAGTCACTGCAACAAATTCACCCATTCTCTTATAAGCTTCAACAATTTCTAATTTTTGTAATGGAGTTACTCTAGTAAAAACAGTTTTTTTCTTAATAAATTTTTCAAAATCACTCTTACCAATATTCAAATAATAGTCAAGTTCTGCACTTGTTGCAACTTCTTCATATTTTTTAGCAATATCTAATTCTTGAGCAATTGAATAAGCGGTAAGTGGATGATCACCAGTAATCATTACTACTTTGATTCCTGCTTTTTTTACACTTTTAATCGCTCCAATGGCTTCAGTTCTAATTGGATCAATAAATGCAACTAATCCACAAAAATTCAAACGTGGCAAATCTTTTTCATTATAAAAGTCTTTTTCTACTATATCTTTTGTTTTTGTATACGCAAGTGCAATAACTCGATATCCCAATTTAGCAAGTTTTTCATTTTGAGCCATAATTCTATCAACATCCAATTTGACTTTTTTAGAATTAACAATCATTTTATCGCAAAAAGCTAATACTGTATCTACACTTCCCTTAACTGTTGCAAATTTGTGTTTCCCATCCTCAAAAAATGCTGCTGAATATTTATTTTCTGACTCATAAGGAATATATCCATTCACTACACTATCTCCATTATCAATATTAGCTTTTTTGCCTAAACTAAGAAATGCAATGTCAATAGAATCTCCATGACTTATCCACACATCATTTTCACATTTTAATTTAGCCTCATTATTTAAAACTCCCATTTTAATTAGCATCTCAACATCACTATTAATTTTTTTTACAGTCCCCTCGCCATTATAACCAATACCTGTTATTTCACAAATATGACCATTAGGTAAAACAATTTTTTTAGCAGTCTGTTCATTAATAGTTAATGTTCCTGTCTTATCACTAGCAATAATTGTTGTACTTCCTAAAGACTCAACGGCACTCATTTTTTTAACAATTATATTTCTTTTTGCCATTCGATTGCTTCCTATGGTTAATGCAAGAGTTAGTGCTAAAGGCAAGCCCTCTGGCATTGCAGAAACACATAATGCAATCACTGATAAGAAAATTTCATTGAACTGATATTGCTTAGTAAACAATAAGATTATTAAACCTAATGCTAAAACAACAACAATTATAGATATTTGTTTTGATATTTTCTCAATTCGAATAGTAAGAGGACTCTTTGCAGCATCCACTTTGTTAACTTCTACAGCTATTTTACCAATTTCACTTGATAATCCAGTTGCAATAACAATTCCCATTCCTCTTCCACTAGTAACATTTGTCCCCGCAAAAGCCATATTATCTTGATCCGCAATCGGCACATCAGCATTTATTACATTGCTATACTTTATTGATGCAACACTCTCTCCAGTTAAAGAACTCTCATCAATCGTCAAATTATGAACACTAACTAATCTCATATCAGCAGGAATTTTATCTCCAGATTGCAATAATACAACATCTCCAATTACAATTTCTGCAGCATCAATTTCAAATTCCTTACCATCACGCAAAACTATTGCACGTGTTCTTACCATTTGCTTTAGACTATCTGCATTCTTATTAGCATTCCACTCCTGCACAGTTCCCATAATTACATCCAAGAGTATTATAAAAAGTATTATAATTGCATCAATATTTTCTCCAATAATAAAAGAAAAAAATGAAGCAACTAGCATAATAATAACTATTGAATCTTTAAATTGAGAGAAAAAAAGTAGCCAAAAACTCATTTTTTTCTTTTGCGGAAGCTCATTTTTACCATATTTTTCTAATCTCTTACTTACCTCTGATTTTTTTAAACCATCCTTAGAAGTATCTATTTTTTTTAAAACACTTGAAACACTAATCTTATGCCATTTTTCCATATCGCCACATTCAGCTCCTATTATCACATTATACTATTTTTATTTACTATTTCAAAGGACGATAAATTGACATTTTAATTGACATTCTGTTTTCATGATGAAGCATTGCAATAATCAAACATTAGTAGTAAACTAATAGTGCATTCAAACTTAAGTTTTGGATGTTAGAAAGCAAGAAAGGGAAAACTTTATGTTAAAGTTAGAAAATATATGTTTTACGAGAAATAATAAAGTCATATTAGACAATATTTCTCTAAGTATAGAAGATGATATTTTTGTGGCAATTACTGGACCAAATGGCAGTGGAAAAAGTACGCTTGCAAGTATCATAATGGGTATTATTTCTCCAGATAGTGGAAAAATACTCTTTAATGGCACTGATGTTACCAACTTAGGATTAGAAGAACGTGCTAAACTAGGAATTGCATTTGCATTCCAACAACCAGTAAAATTCAAAGGCTTAAGCGTCTACGACATTTTAAAGCTTGCAGCCAATAGTGAAATCTCCAAAAAGAAAGCCTGTGAAATTCTATCAAGTGTTGGAATGTGCGCTGATTTTTATCTAAATCGTGAACTAAACAGTAGCTTATCTGGTGGTGAATTAAAAAGAATTGAAATAGCCACTGTCATTTTAAGAAATTCAACACTTACAATTTTCGATGAGCCAGAAGCAGGAATTGACTTATGGAGTTTCAATAATTTAATTGAAGTTTTTAAAAGTATTAGAACTAACATAACTGGTACAACTCTAGTAATAACCCATCAAGAAAAAATTTTAAACATTGCTGATAAAATAATTTTATTAAATGATGGTAAACTAAGTTATTATGGCGAACAAAAAAAAATCATTAATAACTTATATCAATCTTGCAATTGCAATGATAAGAAAGGGTGTGCTAAACATGAATGTTGATAAAAAAATACTCGAATCTGATTTGCAATTACTATCTAATGTCACAGATATTAATTTTGAAAATAATATATTTAATATAAGAAAAGATGGAAAATCAATTGCTAGAAATATCACTAAAGATGTTGCAATTATTACCAAAGAAGATGGTAGTGGAATTGATATTATTGTTAAAGAAAATACAAAATCAGCACTTATTATGATTCCTGTAATTATTACAAAAAGCGGACTTAATGATATTGTATATAACGATTTTCATATTGGAGCTAACTCCAATGTTACAATTATGGCTGGATGCGCTATTCAAAATAATAAATCTAAAAAAACTAGTCATCAAGGAATTCATCGTTTTTTCATCGCAGAAAATGCATCAGTAAAATACAGTGAAAAACATTATGGAACTGGACATGGAAGTGGACATAAAGTTTTGGATCCAGTTACTGAAATAGAAATGGATACAAATTCTTCTATGCACATCAACACTATTCAAATTGAGGGTGTAACATCAACAGTAAGGTTTACAAAAGCCCAGTTAAAAAACAATTCAACTCTATGTATTAATGAAAAAATTATGACTAGTCATGATCAATATGGTAAAACTGAATTTATAGTCGATTTAAAAGGAAAAAATTCTAGTTGCCACGTTACTTCTAGATCAGTTGCAACGAATGATTCAAGTCAAATATTTATTTCCAAAATGAATGGTAATAATGAGTGCTATGGTCATGTTGAATGCGATGCTATCCTAAAAAATAATGGCCATGTTCAAGCAATCCCTGAAGTCAATGCTAATCATCCTCATGCTAATTTAATTCATGAAGCTACAATTGGAAAAATTGCTGGAGAACAATTAACAAAACTTATGTCACTAGGCCTTAGCGCAGAAGAAGCAGAAATTCAAATTATTAATGGCTTCTTAAAATAGCAAAAAATCACAAAAGTGATTTTTTTATTTCTCATAATCTCCACCATCAACACCTAGATATTCTTCTAAGGTTTTTTCTGATTTATACACATCCTCTGCAATATTTCCAATATATCTCAAATGCCAAGGTTCATATTTATAACCAGTAATGTGCTCCTTGTTTTTTTGATATCTAACAATAAATCCATACCTATGTGCATTTTCAGCAATCCACAAAGCTTCCTTAGTTCCAGTGGGCACAAGAGATCCATTAAGATCAATTAAATCAAAAGCCAAACCAGTTTGATGTTCTGAATGTCCAGCTCTTGCTGAATATGTATCAGCTGCAGCTTTACCATCCCTTGCAACATAATTATTATAAAGTTTATTTTGTGTTTCAAAACTCCTATATCCACTATAATTATTCAATACACCAAATCCTAACAGCTGCATCTCAGCAATCATTTCTCTAATTGCACTACCTGCAGTTGCATCTTCCCCAGGTGCATATCCACAAGGAAGTGGATATTTCTTATTAACAATCAATATTCCTTTTACTATCATTGGTTCAACCGCCTTACTAGTACAAGTTATTCCATTAATAGAAGTTTGCATCTCAACTATTTCTAAATTTACTTCCTGCTCAACCTTATTACCATGCAAATCAGTTCCAACAACTTGTATTTTATAAATACCAACTTCATCATACAACACTTTAGAATCATCAACACTAATTTTAACTTCACTAAAATCATCAAACTCAAAGTATTTCGTAAAATCTACATCCTTGCTACCTTTTGCAAGTTTAATCTCTGATTTAAGATTAACAAATTTTGGAATAGTTGTATCCTTAACAATTATTTTAATAGTTGCTTTTCGCTCTCTACCACTATTAATATACTTAACACTAACTTCATATTCTCCAACTTCTGGATAATTTCCTACGCTGTATTTAACATTAGTATCATCTAATTCGATACTTTTTAAATCGACTTTCTTTTCGTCAAATAATTTCTTATAATCTAAACTTAGTTGACTACCATATTCAATAACTACACGATCAATTTTTAAATCTTTTTTTGAAAGAATAACAAAATATAGAATTACAACAATTAGCAACAATAACAAACAAGCAATCAGAATTTTCATAATTTTTTTTCTTTTTTTCTTCACTATTACACCTACTAAAACCAGTATATCACATAAAAAATGGTAACAAATAATTTTTAAAGAAAAAATATACATCTTTACAACGTATATTTTTGTTCTAACTCTTCTTCTAAAGTTTTTTTAGAATCATCTATTTTTTGAGCTAATCTTAAACCTTCCAAATATTTAGAGAAATTACTAAATGAAAATGTAACTGGAATGATGTGCAACACTATTAACAAATATTGACTCCTCTAAAAATTCATAATCAGGGCCATTTTCAATATAAGCACCATCTTTTTTTACAACATAATCGCAAGCAAGTCCAATGTTGTGTTCTGAAGTATATGGCAATGCCACATATTTTGCTGTATAATCAGCTCCATATAAAACAGTAAATTCATCGTAAATTTTTTGTTGAGTTTGAAGACTTTGATATCCCGACTCTAAATCAATGACTATCCCCCTATTCTCAAAAACAAACCTTTTCAATATGCTGAAACATTTCAAGAGTAGTTTTTTCTAAAATCAAAGGTTTTGCTGAATAATCATTAGTGAGAGTTTCTAAAACTAGAGTATCAATAAAATCTTGACTAACCTTATTTTCTTTATTAACTAATATTTCATATTCCATTCAATATAACACCCCTTTTATTACAAACTAGTTATAGTTTTACTAGCATTTTTACTGTATATTTCATCCAATTCTCTAAGCATTCCACTTCCAAAAACCATATTGTAAGTAGCAAAAAATGTATCATAAATTATTTTATATCTTTATCTTCTAAATTTACAGTGTTTTTTCCAATTGAAATTATCTCTTCCCGTTTGTAAGTATGTTCAAAATAATTTCCATTCTCAGCTAATTCTTTAATCATATATTCAAATTGTTCTGAATATTCTTCACTAATATACAAAACATTTTTTTTATTATCTATAATATAGACATATATCGATAAAGATAGTTGCAAAAAATATACCACACCCAAGGAATTTAAGCAATTAGAATAGCATCTTCTACTAATATTTCTTATTTTAGAAACAATTTTAAAAAAACTTGTGCAATTCTCATTAAAGTATGCTATTATCATAACTAGATTGACGAAAAACTGGGTCACTTAAAGGAAACGGACAGCCTTTAACGTGGTGCGGCTTTTTTTCGTGTCTAAGAAAAGAGGTTATTATGTATATTGAAGTTAAAAACTTATGCAAAACATTTAAAATTAGCAAAAGAAGTAGCGGATTAGCAAACGCTTTCAAAAGTTTTTTCAAAAAAAACTACAGCTATGTTAAAGCAGTTGAAAACGTATCATTTACAATCAAAAAAGGCGAAATTGTCGGCTACATTGGTCCAAATGGAGCTGGCAAATCAACAACAATCAAAATGCTCACAGGAATTCTAAAACCAGATGGCGGGGAAATTTTAGTTGGAGGCATGAATCCATTTTCTAATCGCAAAAAATATGTTGCCAAAATTGGTGTCGTTTTCGGACAAAAAACCCAATTATGGTGGGACATCGCAGTTGAAGAATCTTTTGACTTACTAAAAGAAATTTACAAAATCGATGATGAATCCTATCAAAAAACAAAAAATGAATTAATATCTCTTCTGAATTTAAAAGAAATAATCAAAACTCCTGTCAGACAACTTAGTTTAGGAGAAAGAATGCGCTGCGAAATTGCTGCATCTCTTCTCCATTCTCCAGACATTCTATTTCTTGATGAACCAACTATTGGACTTGATGCAGTATCCAAAGAAAACATTCGAAAATTTATCAAAAAAATAAATAAAGTTCACAAGGTTACAATAATTCTAACAAGTCATGACATGACAGACATTGAATCATTAACAAAAAGAATAATCGTAATTGGGCATGGACATAAAGTATATGATGGAACACTTGATAACATAAAACAAAAATATATCAATGAAAAAATCGTAGAAATTATCCACAACAGATTAGAAAAACCATTTAAAATGAGGAATATTAAAGTTTTAAAATCTGAAAAAAACAGAATTGTGCTTAATGTTAACGCCTCTATTGGTGTTTCTAAAGTAATAAAATATTTATCAGATATATGCGAAATTACTGATGTTAATATTTTAAATGACAATCTTGATCAAATTATTATCAAGATGTATGCGGACTATGGCCTATGATGATATATTTAAAATATTTTAAAGTAAGATTGGTTGCTAACCTACAATATCGTACTGCAGCGCTTGCTGGCATTTCAACACAATTCTTCTGGGGTATTATGAATATTTTAATATATCAAGCATTCTACAACAACACTAATACTTCCATGACACTTGAAAGTTTAATTACTTATGTATGGCTCAACCAAGCATTTATGGGTTTAATCTACTTTTTTAGCGTAGATAAAGATATGATTAGACAAATAAAAAATGGCGATATTGCCTATGAAATAGTTCGTCCATATAATCCATACCTATGGTGGTTTTTCAAAAGCCTGGCAACAAAATATGCTACAACACTTCTAAGATTTTCACCAATAATCATTATTCCATTGTTTTTGCCACACCCATTTAATCTTGCTCTTCCATATTCAGCGTTTAATTTCATTTTATTCGTTATTTGCTTATTTCTAGGATCGCTAATAGTTACAGCCATCCACTTAATTATTCAAGCTTTTGCATTTTATACAGTTAATGATGAGGGAGTAAGCCGACTAATAATTATTATTGCTGAATTTCTATCTGGTTTTATTATTCCAATTCCCCTATTTCCTATATGGTTACAAAATCTCGTTTATTTTCTTCCATTTAGGTTAGTCGGTGACTTATCATTTAGAGTTTACTCTAATAACATTACTGTAAACGAAGCTCTACTAAATATAAGTTTCCAAGTTATCTGGATATCAATATTAGTATTTATTGGTTATAAAATAACAACAAAAGCATTAAATAAAATGCACATCCAAGGAGGTTAATATGAAATTATTTTTAAAATACTTTAGCATGCAGCTAAAAACAAAATTAGAATACAAAGTATCATTTATCTTAATGTTAATTTCACAAATGTTCACAGTTTTACTAGAAGCTGTAACAATATTTTTTCTATTCGAAAGATTTGGTTTACTCAAAGAATTTGACTTTTATACAGTAATGCTAATTTTCTCTGTTATCTATTTTGGTTATTCTCTATCTGATTTATTTATACGAGGATTTGATCAATTCCACAAATTCATCATCAAAGGCGAATTCGATATATTACTAATAAGACCCCGCAATATTCATTTACAAATACTTGGAACTGATTTTGCAATTGAAAGAACATCACGTTTAATTCTACCAATAATAACCATTACAATCGCTATAACAAATGGCAGTATTGATTATAATTTAATAAAAACCCTTGTTCTTTTATTAATGATACTTGGTTCATTCTTACTATTTGCTTCAGTCTCAATAATTAGTGCAGCATTCACTTTTAAATCCATAGAGGGCTTAGAAATAATTAACATATTCCAACATGGAACACGTCAATTCGGGCAATATCCAATAGAAATATTTCCAAAATTCATTTTCTATCTATTCACTTTTCTAGTTCCTCTAACAACAATTAACTATTTTCCACTAATATATATCATGGGAACTTCCAATAATATCTTAAATGCACTTGCACCACTATACACAATAATATTTCTTCTATTTGCATTATTTTTATTTTATAAGGGCACAAAAAATTATCAATCAACTGGATCATAGTCAAAAAAACTGTTATATAAAAAAAATCAAAATTCATATAGTCTGTAGGCTTTTTTCCCACTAAAAGCCTTCCCAACAACTGAAATTAATGATATAATTTATACACATAGATATGTAGGGTGGTGAATCATAATGGAAAAATTAACATACATTAGCTTATTTAGTAGTGCTGGTGTTGGCTGCTTTGGATTTAAAAGCGAAAATTTCCAATGTGTTGCTACCAATGAACTTATTGAACGAAGATTAAATATTCAAAAAGCAAATAATAAATGTAAATATAACACTGGCTATATATGTGGTGATATTACAGCTGATGAGACAAAAAAAACACTTTACAATGAAATTAATATGTGGAAAAAGCAAGAAAAAATAAAAGATGTCACTGTATTAATCGCGACTCCACCTTGTCAAGGGATGTCTGTAGCAAATCACAAAAAGAAAAACGAAATAAAAAGAAATTCATTAGTAATTGAATCAATTTCAATAGTAAAAAAAGTGGAACCAATTTTTTTTGTATTCGAAAATGTTTCAGCTTTTATGAAAACTATATGCACTGATTTAGATGGTATTGAAAAACCTATTGGTGAGGCGATAAACATAAATCTTTCAGAAAAATATAGTATCGCCTCAACTATAATAAATTTTAAAGACCATGGTTCTTGTTCTAGCCGCACTAGAACTATTGTAATTGGAATTCGTAGAGATTATAGTAAAAAAATCTCACCAATCGATTTGTTTCCAAAAACAAAAAAAGAAAGTACCTTGTATGAAACTATTGGAAAAATGCCAGAAATGAATGTCTATGGAGATATTTCAAAAACAGATATTTATCATTTTTTTAGAGCCTACCCAGAACACATGAGAGCATGGATCAAAGGCTTAAAAGAAGGTGAATCTGCATTTGATAATGAAGATAAGTCAAAAATTCCCAATAGAGTAATTAATGGTAAAATAGTATACAACAAAAGAAAAAACGCAGACAAATATACAAGACAATATTGGAACAAAGTCGCTCCTTGTATACATACTAGAAATGATCTACTAGCTAGCCAAAATACCATACACCCTAGAGATGATAGAGTTTTCAGCATTAGAGAACTAATGAAAATCATGACAATTCCAACCTCTTTTAAATGGTCAAAAATAGATGAAAATGAACTTAATTCTCTTACATTTGAAGAAAAAAAGAAATTCTTAAAAAAAGAAGAAATCAATATAAGACAATCTATTGGAGAAGCTGTCCCAACTGCAATTTTTACATCTATTGCTCAAAACATTCAACAAAAACTTAACGAAATAGAATTAAATACCTCAAAAATCAAGAAAATCATTGAAGAAGAAAAACTAGATGAAGTTAGTAACTTAAAAAAATTTATATCAAAAAAAGACAACATATACTCTTTTTCAACTTTAGCAAGAATATCTGAATTAGCTAATGCTAAGAGAACTGAAAATGAAGCATACTACACTAATGCTAGCTTGCTAAATTATATTTACGAAACACTACCAACTTTTTCGAAAAAATCCCTTAAAATTCTCGAACCCTCCGTTGGTGTTGGTAATTTTATACCTATTCTGCTAAAAAAATATGAAAATATTGATGAAGTTAATATTGATGTCATTGATATTGATAAAAACAATCTAGAAATTCTTAAAATATTAATAAAAAAATTAAATATACCAAAGAATTTTAAGATAAAGTATATACATAAAGATTATTTAAAATATAATGAAGAAATTAGATACGATTTAGTTATTGGAAATCCACCATTTGCAAAATTAAATGGCAAAGATAAAAATTTAGATATTTATAAATCAAATTCTATTAATTTTGAGCTAACAAATACAGCAGGATTTTTTATTGAAAAAGCCATAAACAACGCTGAACAAGTATGTATGATTATGCCAAAATATTTTCTAAATACGGAAGAGTACAAACTGACTCGTAACTACATTAACAGTTTTTCTATTAATGATATCATTGATTTTGGGGAAAATGGCTTTGAGGGAGTTCTCGTAGAAACAATATATTTAAATATTGTTACAAATAAAAAGCCTAGTACCACAAATATTCATTCAATTACTTTAAATAAAAAAATATTACAAAAGCAAACCTATATAACAGACAATTATTACCCATATTGGTTAATTTATAGAAATGATTATTTTGATATAATAGCAAAAAAAATGAAATTCAATGTTTTTACTTGTTTTAGAGATAGGCAAATTACCAATGGAATTACGAAGAACATAAAAAATAAAATATGGGTTATTAAATCTAGAAATATTGATGATACTGGTAGCAATATTTTACATTGCAACACCTATGATTCTTATATAGATTTCAAAAATGCAAAAAACTTGTCTGTATATAAATATATTGATAAAGAAAATATTTATTTAACACCTAATATGACTTATAAACCTAGAATGGCAATCTTACCTAAAAATAGCCTAGTAAATGGTTCTGTTGCAATACTAATTCCAAAATATGATTTTAAATTAAGTGAAAAACAAAGGCTATATTTTTCAACTACTGAATACCGTGAATTCTATAAAATAGCAAGAAATTATGCAACAAGATCCTTAAATATTGACAAATTATCTGTATTCTTTTTTGGGATACTAGGGGGAGAATAATAATGAATTGGTTAACCGATGAACAAATAATAAAATTTATGAATCACCATACTTATGATATAAGAAAAACACACAATGGTAGATGGATAGACCAAAAGTGTACTCCAGATGTTCTTTGCATAATTGCAGATTGTATATTAGTATATTCAGCAAAATCTGCAGAATCATTCTTTTCTTCTGCAGATATATGGCATAGTGAATATACTATAGAAAATGTAGAAACAATATTTAAAAAACCCAACCCTGATGAAAAAAAAGCTAAAAATGAATATGATAAATTTTTTCAACAACCCATGGAATTATTTGCAAATGCTAGAATCCTGCAAAAAGAAAAAAGAAAAAATAAAAATTTTTATAAAATTTGTAATAAAGAACTACTTGAATATATTTCAATGAGAGAAATGAATGCCTTAAATTTTTTAAACTTATATAACGAAAAAGCTTTAAAAGATAGTGGTTTATTTAATTACTTTGAATATTTTTTCAATAAACCTAATAAAGAAAATTTTAAAAAAATGAAAACTGAATTTGCTAAAGGAATTATCGAATCTACTCCAATAAATGGGACTTTAGAATGTAATAGAATTTTCACAAAAGTATTGAATCCAATGTCTTTTATGAGAAATACCTTAGGCGCTCAGCGTGGAATTTTATCAAAAGGTAAAATCACAAAAGACATGCTAATGTACAATAGATTAAATTTTAGAGATTTATATGCAAATAAACCCAAAGAAATGACACGCGAAGAGTATTATAGTTTACTAAACGAAAAACCAAATGAAAGTTTGATTAAATATCAAGCAAATAAAGCAAAAAAATTATTGCGTAATTTCAATGATACGTTTAATAATTCACAATCTGAAGTAAATGATGAATTATCTGCTGGAAAAGCGATACACATGCACCATATATTCCCAACCAATCAATTTAAAGAAATTAGTAGCTATATTGAAAATCTAATCGCATTAACACCTAGCCAGCATTATATCAAGGCTCATCCTGATGGAAATACACGCATTATAGATAAAGGCTTTCAACAAATTTGTCTGTTAGCAAAATTAAACAATATAGAACAAAACCTACAATTTAGCGAAAAGAAAATTTATTCTTTCAATGATCTTGCTTATGTTCTATCTGTAGGCTTAGATAATAATGAGTATACAAATGTTGAACAAATGAATTTCGCAGAACTAATACGGCTAATAAATATCGATTATATTACACAATCCAGCTAATAAATCCTGCCTAAAATTATTACTAAAAAAATAGTTATTTCTTTATAGCTATTTTTTTCAATACTTTTTATTTCATTAATACTAATTCTTTAAATTTTATTTTCATACTATCAAACCCTTATTTTATACAATAAAAAACCTCGATTTACTATTAGAATACCAAGGTTTCTTTATACAAAATAACCCAAAGGTTCGACTGCTCACAATACGGGCCATGCTTCATGCCTCCATAATTAAATTTCTATATTCAACTCTTGAAGTAGTCTATCTTTATATTCAGAAAACATAAATGAATATAACTCTCTCCATACCCCAGCATCTTTTCCTAGCGTATTAGGATTGTTTCCTAAAGTCTTGAAACGTTCAATAATAAATTTTACTAATTTGGAACCATATAGTTCTAAATATTTTTTGTGGTCAACTTTATCTCGCCATACTATCTCACCATCTTTTTCTATAACAAGGCATCTAAATGATGACAATATTGGCATAATAAAACCTAATGGAACTTTATAATCTATTTCATCATCGTATAATTCAGTTCTAAACTTTTTCCCTTGCTTGTATCCAATACATTTTATAGCCCCAAGTTTTCCATTCGGAAAAGCATCAACATAATATTTCTGATAATTAACTTCAAGCAAATTATATATTGATAGAACATCAGGTATGATTCTTTTCATTTTTAATATTGGATTATTATTTGTTACATTCTTTTTGTCTTCATCATAATACTCCAAATATGTTTTCACACAATTAATTCTACCATTATATGATTTTATGGGCTGCTCATCAGCATCACTATATTTATTAATATCAAAACAAGATAATATCGCTAATATAGTATCGACATTTATTCTTTCTTCGCCATTTTGTTTCCATGCTGTATTCTTTACAATATAATCGGGAAGAATAAACTTTAATGGATCAAATTTTCCCTCTAATTCCGCAATTGATTTTTCATTAACTTGAACAGATGTATTTCTTGACGCTGCCAAATCAGCAAAAAAACCTTCTGCATTTGTAATCACTTCCAATTTAACATATTGCTCTTTTTCAATATCTTTCCGTTCATCCAAAATTATACGATATGTATGGCCTCCATCAATATTACCATGCAATTCTGTGTTATCCATAGATATTCTTACCCTCTTATTTTTAGCATCATACTCAATATCTTTGGCAGATAATACAATCCCCCTGTTTTTTACATAAAATGTCCCATCAGCTTCGTAAAGACTATTTTTTATTGCTTTTGCAACTTTCGTTCCCAAATTTTGCTCCCTAGGATTTGTTTCCATAGGAAAGTTATCTGGTAAATCCTGAATCTCAATAAACATTTCATAAACATTTGGATATGAATATTCAGATTCATCAGGATAAGGACATGGTAGCATCCTATATGATTTAGCATTAAATTCAAAATTCATTACTATTCCTCCTTTTTGAATTACAAATCTATGATATACTGTTTTAGAGAGGAGGTAAACAGCATATATGCGGTATGAATTAATTTTTTGCGATAATTTGAGAGAAATTAGGAAGAAACAAGGTTTAACACAGGAAATATTAGCTGAAATGGCTGAAGTGGACCCCAAAAACCTAGGACGTATTGAGAGACAGGAGGTTTCTCCATCATTAAATACAATTGCAAAGATATGCGAAGCATTAGAGATAAGTCCTGCAACCCTTTTTAAAAAAGAAAAAGAAGCAGGTCATACTACCACTTCTTCAAACAATTAACCATCCTCAATTAATTTCTTAAAAATAAAATCTTTATCTATCATAAAACAAACCTTAGTTACATCCTTATCAAAGAAATGATTGTATGCATCAGCATTTTTAAGTCCTTTAGGAGCAATTTCTAGCACTTGACCATCAATTACCTTCGGATATGGTAATTTACTAATATCCTGTGTTCTAATAGCTTCTCTTACCATATTATAAGTTCTACCAAACAATTCAACATCATCTGCATTAAAAGTTATCTTTTTTATATCCTTAAATGTTCTAAAACCATTTGTTATTGTCTTCTTATCACCCTCATAAAGTAAAACAATAAATGTTATTTCCTCAAAATAATTTTTCCATCTAGAATCTTCCCATTCCTCTTCAAATTCACTTAATACTAAATTTCTAAATGACATCCTTTCCAATGGATAATTATGTTCGTTTACTGGGATGTTTTTTATTACATAATTTGTTTTAGAGAATAATTCGTTTTTTTCAGGTAATTCATTATCCTTGCCAATTACTTCATCTGAAATCATTTTATTTAGATTCTTTGGTATTTTAGCTTTATAGTTATCTTTAAATAATTCTTCATATATTGTCATTTGAGTTTTACCGATAAATTTTGATACTTGTGCAAATACATATTCTTCAATCGTTTTATATTCTGTGCCATCTGCTTCAAAAGTAAATTTGACACTTCGTAGTACTCCAGTCATGTATGAATTTTTAAGTGCATACGCTCTTTTCATAGCCATTTCACCCGAGTTTGGTTGACTAGTAACATCTAAACTATTTATTCCTTTAGGAGCAGCTCCTAAATATGAAGTTAGTCCTTCTGATAATTCATGAGCTGTCCCTGTAATTACTTTCTGCTTAATTATTTCAAAATCATTTTTAATAACTGCAATATCCCCATGCTCATCCATATCATAAAGTTGAAAATTCTGAATAACAAAATCAGCAGGACTTTTCCCTTTTTCATACTCATACCAAATAATTAGTAATTTTCTGTTTTTAAACAATAACTTACTAAAATCAAATTTTTCTTCAACAATTGAGTTATAATCAATTTTACTTAGCACTAATCTTTCTTTAGCTGACACAGTCCCATTTTTATTTTTAATAAACCCTGTAACTTTCAGTTCTACTCCTAAATTATCAAAGTCTGCCTTTGCAATATTGTTTGGAGGATAACCATAAAAGACTTCTTCTATTACTTGTCCTAATGCACCTTTATTTCTTTTTAAATTTTCTTCTAATTTTCCATTTTTATCAAAATCTCTAAAGGTATGCCCTTTTATATTTTCAGTATATTTTAACAATTCGTCAATTGTATTGAATTTTTTCATGAAAACCTCCTTTTTTATCGATTCAATCTTGTATTTATATCAAAATTAAAGAAAACAGCTGTAAAGACTTGATCTTTCTCGTTAATTATATTATAATTGATTTTAGAAATATTAACAAGGATTGGAGGCGAATCGAATGAAAAAAACAGTAGTTGAATTATTTGCAGGAGTTGGTGGCTTTAGAGTTGGATTAAATAATGTTAAACTTGAGAACGAAAAAATTATAGAGAACAAAACATTTGATTTCGTTTGGGCTAATCAATGGGAACCTGCTACTAAATCTCAAGATGCTTATAATTGTTATATACAAAGATTTGGCGAAGAACATACAAGCAATGTTGATATCAATATTGTAGATAAAAATGAAATACCTAATCATTCATTACTTGTTGGAGGATTCCCTTGCCAAGACTACTCTGTTGCTCAAAGTCTTACTACTAGCAGTGGTATCGAAGGAAAAAAAGGCGTTCTTTGGTGGAGTATTAATGAAATCTTACAAGTAAAGAACCCCCCATTTGTTTTATTAGAAAATGTTGATAGATTATTAAAGTCTCCAGCTAAACAAAGAGGAAGAGATTTTGCTATTATGCTTCGCTGTTTTTACGAAAACGGATATAACGTTCAGTGGCGTGTCATTAATGCAGCTGAATATGGATTTGGGCAAAAAAGAAAAAGAATATTTATATTTGCTTATAAAAATGATACTAAATATGCAAATAATTTAATTAAATCGAGCATTCATGAAGTCACATTTAAAAAAGGACTATTTGCTAAATGTTTTCCAGTAACAGAAAACATTTTAAAATTTAATGAGAAACCAATTTCAATCAAAAATAAGAACACTTTAAATATAACAAAAAATTTCAAATTCGATTTCCACAATAGTGGTACAATGATAGATGGGATTATCGATACTTTTCAAACTGAGCCTATTCCTGCCAAACTTTTGACTTTAAAAGATATAATTGTAAATACAGATGTTGATAAGAGTTATTTTTTAACTAAAGAACAACTTAAAAAAATGGAATATCTAAAAGGGGCGAAAAAGATTCCCAGATTAAGACCTAATGGAGAAACATATAATTATACTGAAGGTTCGATGCCTTTTCCCGATAATCTAAACTCCCCTGCTAGAACAATGTTAACTAGTGAAAAAAGTATTAACCGCAGTTCTCATATTGTAGAAGATTTTATAACAAAAAAGACAAGATTTATATTACCAATTGAAGCAGAACGAATAAATGGATTCCCAGATAATTGGACTAATACGGGAATGCTTGAAAAGAAAAGATACTTTATGATGGGTAATGCTCTAGTGGTTGGAGTTATTGGACAACTGAGTAGCGAAATAAGCAATATTATAGATAATGAGTAAATTAGAAGAACAATCTTCTTTTTTTTACAACAAAAAACCTCAGTTTCCTATTAGAATACCAAGGTTTCTTTATACAAAAGAACCAAAAGGTTCGACTGCTCACAATATGGGGCGATATATGGGACTTGAACCCATGAATACTAGGACCACAACCTAGCGTGTTAACCCCTTCACCAATACCGCCATAAATACGCATTTTCGCGTAAATAAAGAATAACAAATATTTGCAGAAAAAGCAATACTATATTATAATTAATACATGAAAATAGGTGAATATTCAATGACATTAAATGCATTCTTAGATTTCTATACGACTATGAAAGAGCTCATTACTAACATTGTGGTAAATATTAAAAACTTTTTACTTAGTTATTTTCCATCTGAAGTAATAATTGTTTTAGGTATATTCTTTGCAGCTTTAATTATAATATTATTGTTTTTAAAGTTTTCACATCGTGACTAAGACAAATATTTAGTTTTGAATTTTAAAAGAATGCAAAAGCATTCTTTTTATGTTATATCGTTTAAATCAACTTGTTCTTGAGCTATTAAATCTGCAAAAATCACCTTAAATCTCTCAATTTCTTTTTTCTTAGCATCCTCATAAACATTCCTAGCGTTATTCACAGCCTTATACACATGTTTAATCCTAACAACCTGTTCATTATCAAATAGTGCATAAGTGAATGCATTAGAAACAATAGTTAAACAAATATCTGGATATCTACTAGCAACTTCATAAACACGCTTATATTCATCAGTCATCTCAACAATAAATGCCATTATCTTCTCAACAACATATTCTCCATACTCAAATTTAACACCAATTTGTTTTTCTAACTTAGGTAGTGTTCCCATCAAAATCTTCACAACAGTAGGTTTATCTGCCTCAATTACATCAACTTTTTGAAATCGACGCAAAAAAGCTCTATCACGCAAAATATATTGCTCATACTCTTCAGTAGTTGTAGCACCAATCATCTTAATTGTTCCACGGTCCAATCCAGCTTTCAACATATTAGCTAAATCTAAACCATTTGTATTACTTTTATTTATTAAAGTATGTGTTTCATCAATAAACAAAATAGTTTTTTCACGAGTTGCCAATTCTTTAACCAACATATCAATTCTACTCTCTTCTTGACCATCTACAGTACTCGAACTAAGTAAACTAGTAATATTAATCTTTATTATTTCCCAACCAATCAAAGCATTTGGTACCATTCCCTTTTGAATTCGATAAGAAATTCCCTCAACAATTGCAGTTTTACCTATCCCAGGTTTCCCAACAAGTAATGTACTTTTTTCTGGAGTCAATAAAATCAACATTGACTGCTTTATTTCTTCATCACGAGCAATAGCAGGATCAGTAATATAAGTTTTGCTTGTTAAATTTTCACCATATCTATTTATCACACTATATACATTTTCATTCATTTCTTTATTCACCTATCTTAATTATACAAATATTCCTTAACAAAAACAAGTTTTTCAAATTAAAAAAGTGGATATCCACTATTTGTGCATCCACTTTTTTAGCGATAAAATGACTCACTTAAATTGTTATTAAGATTAAATGGTTTTATATCAATAATTTCACTATTTTCTAAAACTGAGAAAAATTCATCTTGAATATCTTCACTAATTACTTTTAGAGTAAAATCATAAACACCCTTACTTCTAACATTATAATCACTAAATTTTTCTACAAAAACTAATCTTTTTACATCGCCATTCACTTCACTAACAACTAAATATTTATTATTTGAATCATTATCATCAATTATTTCATTAATTTCATAAGTTCTCTTGAATATATTACCAGTTAAACCATATCCATAATAATTATAATCTTCACTTCTATTACTAGCAATAACATCCAAATTCTCTTTTGAACCATATACATTGATAATTGGTTCAAACAATAAACCATAATTATAAAACTCTTTTTTCTTTAAATCATTTTTTATCAAAGAAAAGAATTTTTTACCATTAAATATTGTATTACTTGTTCCATCAATACTATAATATCTTGACACTCTTGAAGATTCTAAGTTAAAACTTGCAAATTCATCATAAGTTTTCACTTCAACAACGACTTTATCTACTAAAGTTTCATCAATTATATAATTTGTAAAATATCTTGGTAAATAATAATTTTCTAAATCTTTTTTCTCTATATCATACTTTTCAGTTTTTAATTCATAACGACTAGGAACATCATTGATATAAGTAGCATTAGCAAATTCTAAAGCACAAATACCACAACCTATTCCAAATAAAACAATCGAAATAATTAATGAAGAAAAGATTTTTACGAATGTTTTTTTTCTAGAAGAAATAACACTAAATAATATATCCATAAACATTGAACAAGCAATTAATAAAGATAGAATAATAATTGGAATTCCTATAAAATGAGCACCAAATCCTAAAAATATTATTGATAAAACAAATGCTATTACAATTCCTGTGAATACAAATACTGTTGGTATTGCCATTAACAATGCAAAAGCCTTACAAATTCCTCGGAACACACCATTAAACACACTATTAAATACTGTAGATTCCTCTTCATCATTATTTTTACTAGTTTTTTTTCTTTCATCTTTATAGTCATCATATTTATCTTCTACAACATCATCTTTTTTTCTAGAATTTTTTCGAACAACTTTCCTTACTTCTCTTTCAATAGACACATCATCAACCATTAAATATCTAGTATTAAAATACTTAACAAAAATAATTACCACTAAAACCAGATAGGTTATTTCAATCACGAATCTCCAAATACCAATCAAAATATTCGAAAATGGACTCATTAAAACATCAAAAATATTTGCCCCCATATTTGATACCAATTCAAATGGAAAATGGCATATATGCAAACATAACACAACTAACAGCATTTCAATGATTATTCCAATAATCTCACCACTACTCATCTTACTAACTTTTTTCACTAACTTATCCACAGCAGATGCAATGGATTCAAATATATTAGAAAGTACATTACTAACTGCTTGATCTTCATCAAAATCTTCACTTATCTTATAAGCTGACAAAATTTCTTTTACTAACTCATCAAAATCACCAAAATCTTTAATTGCCTCTTCTTCACTCTTACCTTTTTTTATTTTTTCATCAATGTATCCACCATATTCATCAACAATATCATCAATTTCACTTTTCTTTAATATTACCAATTTTCTTCTAAGTTTAGCCAAAAATTCATTCTTACTCATTATTTATCACTCCTTTTAATAAATTCACTTACACTTGTTTCAAATTTTTTCCACTCTTCCAATAATTCCTTTGTTTTTTTCTTACCCAGTATAGTTAAATGATAATACTTCCTAGGCGGTCCCTCATTTGATTCTTTTAAATATGTTTCAAAATATTTTTCATTAGTTAACCTTTTTAGAATTGGATAAATGGTTCCCTCATTAACATCTACTATTTTAGAAACTTCTTCTACTAAAGCATACCCATACTTATCTTCCTCTTTTACTATAAGCAAAACAAGCAATTCTAATACACCTTTTTTAAATTGTGTGTTAATACCTATCACCTCGCCATAACACAATAATATACCCAGTACTTGGTTTTGTCAAGTACTAAAAAATAACTAATACCATATCTTATGTTAAATATTCAATATTTATCCATTTCACAAAGTAAAAAAATTTCGAATAAAAATTATTGACATCAATCATAATAGTAGTATATAATTATTAAGCAATGCCTGATTAGCTCAGTTGGTAGAGCACACGGCTGTTAACCGTTAGGTCGCAAGTTCGAGTCTTGCATCAGGCGCCATTTGCAAGTTAAAATGTATGCTAAATTTCATACATTTTTTTTATTGACATTACAAGAATAAACGTGTTATAATAACAAACATATTTTCAAAGGGGGAATATATTTATGTTTGATAACAAAGAAATAATGTTAGTTGCTGGAATGAACAATGTTCAAAAAACTGTAACATTCATGGATACAGCATTAAGTGGTCTTGAAGCATCACCAATCTTATTATATCCAGTTGTTAGTGGAGACCTTAGCAAAACGCCATTTTACACTTTCGATCCTGTAAAAAACTGTTCAATAATTTCAGATGACGCATTAAGTATAGTTGATTATGTAACATCTGTTAATGGTCCAGTTTCAGTTAAAAATGGTTTGGTTGAGGGTAAGAGCCTTGGTACTATACTTGCTGAAGCTAAAGCTGCAGTTAATATTATAGACACTGACTTTGCCAACAGAAAAAAAGGATACTAAAAAAGTCATAATTACGACTTTTTTCTTTGACTAAATAATTTTAGTGAAATTTAATGGAATTTTTGCAATAAATTCCATTTCTTTTTTTGTTTTAGGATTAACAACAACTAATCTACTTGCATGTAAGCCCAATCTTCGAATTGGATTTTTTTGTGCACCGTACTTCTTATCACCAATTATTGGATGTCCTAAATCATTCATATGCACTCTAATTTGATTCTTTCTTCCAGTTTCAAGATTTACTTGTAACAAAGAATATTGATTGTTAGATTTCACTTTTTGGTAATTTGTTATAGCCAATTTTCCATCTTTTTCTTCGCTAGAATACACAAAAAACGTTTTTGTTTCCTTTAAATAATTTTTTACACTACCCTTATCATTTTTAACATTACCCTCAACAATTGCCATATATTCTCTAATTTTAACAAGATCATCCCACGAGTTTTGATAAGTCTTTTTTACAATTTCACTTTTCGCAAACATTACAACTCCAGATGTATCTCTATCCAAACGATGAACTATAAATATTTTATTTTTTGGACTTTGTTTTTTTACATACATACTTGCTTCATAATACAAAGTCTTTTCTTTTTCTCTATCCGTTCCAATTGTTAATAACCCACTTGGTTTATTAATAACTAGTATTTCCCTATCTTCATAAATTATATCCATTTTTTTCATAAAACAAACTCCCTTTTCTAACTCAAACTTACTATACCATCAATCAACAAATCAAACAAGAAAAAAGACTAAGCTTTGCTTAATCCATCTACACTATGTTTCACACGGTCTTTTTCCTCTGCTGCTTTTCCGTTATTGAATCTATCCACAGTACCAACAAGATATCCTGTGATTCGTCTAATACGCTCAAATCCAACTCCCTCACCAACAGTTTTAGAAGCTTTTTGTGTTACTTCTATTTTTTCTCCAACTTTTTCCATACTATCTCTACCTCTCCCATTTTTATTAATGTTCACAGCCTAAGCTATGAAGTTTTTCTAAGCTAACTGCTTCTCCCTCGCGTCTTCCACATCCAGGACAAATATCTTTTATGACCCCAACATATCCACAAACTGGATCTCTATCAACTGGATGGTTTACAGCCCCATATCCAATATGATTTTCTTTCATCAATCTAACAACAGCTTCAAAAGCTTCTAAATTATCTGATGGATCACCATCAAGTTCAATATAAGAAATATGTCCAGCATTTGTTAATGCATGATATGGTGCCTCCAATTTGATTTTATTTGCTATAGTTATTTTTTGTTTAACTGGTACATGAAATGAATTTGTATAATAATCTTTATCTGTAACACCTTTAATTTTACCAAAAATTGCCTTATCAATATTAGTAAATCTACCACTTAGTCCCTCTGCAGGCGTTGCTAACAAAGTAAAGTTAAGCTTTGTTTCTTTTCCAAAATTATCACAAATATCACGCATGCGAGTAATAATTTCAAGGCCCAGTTTTTGTGCTTTTGGATCTTCTGCATGAGTAAATCCAGTCAATGCTTTCAAACATTCAGCCAGACCAATAAAACCGATAGATAGTGTCCCATGTTTCAAGATTTTTTTCAGCTTATCTGTATTTTTTAATTTCTCTGAATCAAGCCAGATTCCTTGACCAAGTAAGAAAGGAAAATTATACAGTCTTCTATTACATTGAATTTCAAATCTTTCTAACAATTGAGCTTTTACCAATTCCATTAATTCATCTAATTCTTGGTAAAAACCTTTCATATCTACTTTTTCATTGGCATTTGGTCCTAAAATCCCATGTTTAATTCCTAAACGAACTAAGTTTACTGAAGTAAATGACAAATTACCTCTACCTGGTGTAACAACCTTATTTTCATCAGCAATATTAGCCAAAACCCTAGTTCGACATCCCATATAACCAACTTCGCTTCTATAATCATTTGCATCATAAGTTGCTAAATTATATGGTGAATCTATAAATGAAAAATTAGGAAACAATCTTTTTGCAGAAACTCTACAAGAAAGTTTAAATAAGTCATAATTGGGATCCTCCACATTATAATTAACACCATCCTTAACCTTGAATATTGAAATTGGAAATATTGGTGTTTCATTTCTTCCAAGTCCTGCATCAACTGCGAGCAAATAATTTCTGCTAACCATTCTTCCCTCACTAGATACATCTGTACCAAAATTTATTGAAGAAAATGGTACTTGTGCACCAGCTCTAGAATGCATTGTATTTAAATTATGAACAAACGCTTCCATTGCCTGATATGTAATTTTCTCTGTTTTTTTCAACGCTTTTTCCAAGGAAAGTTTAAACAATCTCTTTAAAACATCAGATTCCTTATAAATTTTCTCGAAATAATCCAACCCTATTTCAATCGTATCAATTTTAGAAATTTCACGTTCAATCGTCTTTTCACTAACAACAAGTTTCAAATCTGAATAATCTAATAAATCAATTAATGTTATACGTAGTTGCTTTTTAAATGTTTTTAATACACCTGGTGCCATATAATAATCAAAAGCTGGAATACTTTGACCACCATGTTGATCGTTTTGATTAGCTTGAATGGCAATCGCTGCTAAAGCAGAATAACTCATAATATCATTTGGTTCTCTTAAATGACCATGTCCAGTTGAAAAACCATCCTTAAACAATTTATCTAAATCAATTTGCATACAGGTTGTAGTTCCCATTGCAACAAAGTCCATATCATGAATATGAATAAATCCCTCATCATGAGCATCTGTGTATTCTTTTTTTATCAAATAAGCTTTAGAAAATTCCTTAGAAATTGTACTACCATATTGCAACATAGTCCCCATTGCAGTATCTCCATCAACATTAGCATTTTCTCTTTTACTATCATCTTCACTAGCAGTTTTTAAGCCTAATCCCTCTAGAGTTTTAACAAATTTATGTCTTTTCTTATCATCATTAAACATTTCTCTTGATTGACTACGTCTTTCACGATAATCAGCAAACGATTGATAAACATCAACATACCCTAAACGTTTTAATTCTGCTTCAATTAAATCTTGAATTTCTTCTATTTTAATTTTCTCTGCACTAATTTTTTCAATGTGCTTTAATACACTTTGATACACTCTTTGAATATCTTTTTCAGTATATCTAATTATTTCTTCCCCTGTATCTTCATCTTCAATAATAGGAACACTATCAAAACCCTTTTTTATTGCAACAGCTATTTTAGCGCCATTAAATTCAACTTTTTTGCCATTTCTTTTAACAACTACAACATCTGCTAACTTCTCTTCTACTAACATTTTCTAAAATACCTCACTTTCAATTAACGATTTATTAAACTCAAATACCCTCGTTAATTTGATTGTACTTCTATTATAAAAAAATGGCAACAATATTTTTTTATAAAAATTAAAAAACTTAAAAAAATGTTTTTTTAAGTTTTTAAGTTTTTGCCCATTTAATCGGCACGCGTACATTTGACACTTTTTTGTCATTCGCTAACAAAAGCCCATTTTTACTGCAGTTTTCTATTTTAATTTTTTTTTATAAAAATTTACATTTGTTTACTTTTTTAATTTCCACAAATTTTACATTTTACTATTATCTACTTTTTTAACAAAAAAATTAAAGAAAATTTTGAGCATAATCATCAATTATTTTAAATATTTCATTACTACTTTTTGCCGCGCAAATTGCATTTTTAATTTCCTTTGATTTAGTAAATCCTTTTAAATACCAGATAACATGATTTCTAATTTCTAGCATAGCAACTCTTTCAGTTTTGTGTTTTTCTAAAATTTCATAATGTTTTTTCATCATTTCAATTTTTTCTTTTGCGCTCACTTCAATTGGTAAAATTCCATTTTCCAAATATTCAACCACTTCTTTAATCAACCAAGGATTTCCTAATACACCTCGACCAATCATTACCGCATCACAACCTGTTTCATCAATCATTTTTCTCGCCAAAATAGCACTAGTCACATCCCCATTGCCAATAACAGGAATTGAAACTGATTCCCTCACGGCTTTTATTATACTCCAATCCGCCTTGCCACTATATCCTTGAGCTCTAGTTCTAGCATGTATTGCAATCGCCTTTGCTCCTGCTTTTTCACAACATTGAGCTACCAAAACTGCATTAATGCTTCTCTCATCCCAGCCACTTCGAATCTTAACTGTAACTGGAACGTTTACAGCAGCAACCACTGCACTAAC
>JGI994J12354_10000537_pt1 | contig 37794 bp, 30 predicted proteins | sample IntmicLarv3ML3BL_FD_12354 | JGI IMG/M metagenome (IMG submission 12354) | reverse complement strand
CATGCCCGATGAACGTGGAATACAGCGCGCCGTACTGCTCCTCCCAAATCTGCCCCGCCACGCGCTTGCCGGTGAAGTTGCCCACCAGCAGTTCGCCCGGATAGACGGTGATTTTTTTGTTTTTGAGCACATGGCGCAGCCGCTCCGCACGGTGAATATGCACGGGCTTGCGGAAGCCCTTTGATGTTTTGTAGTATTCCGTTTTGAGGTTTGAGACCTCAAAGCAGATGCTGCGCGGCGCCTCGCGGATGGCGTTCTGGATTTCCAGCACACGCGGGCTGAACTGCGCCGTGGGCGGGCGTTTTGCCAGGTCATCGCTGCAGGCGCTTACGCCATATTGCTTGAACAGCGCAATGCCCTGCTTGAGCGAGCGCAGGCTTTGCTCCCCGGTGATGCCCAGCATCGGCACCTCGAGCCCCAGCTGCTTCGCCTTGTCCTCATACATATTATGGTAGCGCATCAGCTCAATTTTATCAAAGCCAAGGTTTTTGATATACTCCGCTGCGGCTTTAATCTGCTCCTCGCCGTCGTTGAGACCCGGCACCATCAGCATGCGCAGGCGAATGTTCGCGTTTGCTTCAATCAGGCGCTTGAGATTGCGCTGGATCAGCTTGTTGTCCCGCTCGGTGAGTTCTTCGTGCAGCGCGCCGTCAATGGCCTTGATATCCACCAAAAACAGGTTGATATAGGGCATCAGCGTTTCGATGGTTTCCCACGGGGCGCACAGAGCGGTTTCCGCCGCCACAGGGATGTCTTCCGCCCGCAGCGCCGTCAGCAGCCCCAGCATGCTTTCCGCGTCCTGCAAAAACGGCTCCCCGCCGGAGAGTGTGATGCCGCCGCCCGAGGCGCGGTAGTAGTTCGCGTCCCGCAGCACGAGTTCGGCAATCCCTTCAGCCGTGAGGGCTTCGTCGCCCGGCTGGGGTGCCGCGGAGAGGATTTCCGGGTTCTGGCACCAGCGGCAGCGCAGCGCGCAGCCCCGGAAGAAGATGGTCGTACGAAGCCCCGGGCCGTCATGCACACAGCTGCGCTGCACCCGAACCACCCGCAGGCCTGTTTTTGTTGTTGTCATACTTGTGGCCTCCTATGCGATTGTTCTTGTTTCGCAAGTATAGCATAGAATTTATAAAAAATCCAGTGATTTTTTATCAAAATTGCATCTTTCAGGAACATTTTATGATACGGTCAAAAAAATGGCTTTTTTGGGGCGATTGAATGTAATTATTCGCCCGCCGGCAGGCTCATCGTCCCGTCAAAGCGTTTTCCTGAGCGCCGCAAACCGCGGGTCGGCCTTGAACGCCTCCGGCCATGGGTAATACGCGCTCCAGGCGTGCGCTTCGTCCAGAAATTTGCGCGTTTGCGCGGCGCAGCTTTCTCCATGATCCTCTTTTTCATAAATATGACCGGCGAACATCGGCGAGGTGTGTGTGCTCGTCTGCGGCAGCGCGTCATATTGCAGGGACAGCGCAATAAGGGTTTGCAGCGCCTCAAAGGCCTTATCGTAGTTCCCTGCACGGGCATGCCCGTAGGCGATGTGCTGCCAGTTGCCCAGAACACTGTTGATGCATTTTCCGTAGTCGCCGTCCGGGAACGCCGCGCGCAGGAGCGCAAGCGTGGCATAGAAGAACGGCAGGCCAATCATGTGCCAGTCGCTGCCGTCCTCCGCAACGCCGCTTATCAGATTGCAGATCATGCCGTCCAGCGCACGCAGCGTTTCGATGATGGAATTGCGGCAAACGGTGGCACGCGGCTTCAGATGGTGGGTGCTGACGTACTCCCGGGATTGCAGCAGGCCGGGCAGTTCGCTGACGATTTTTTCCAGCGCCGCCGCTTCCGCCGCGCTGCCCTCGGGGTCCAGTCCGGTAATCCTGCCATAAACATGGCTGAGATTGTCCTTGACCTCCATGCGCAGGGCATCGTTGGTGCAGTGTTCAAGAATCATCTCGTAGACGGACAAAATCCCGGGCAGCCGGGCGCGCATGCTTTCCGCGGTGTCCTCCGGGCACAGTGAGGTCAGCAGGCCGAAGTGCAGCGTCCACAGGCGGTAGTCGCCGGGGTTGTCCTTCAGCAGAGCGGCCAGCTGTGCCTTGTGCTCCTCCCACTGCCCGATGCGCAGAGAGGCGTTCGTATTAAAATAATCGAGCAGTTCCACGATTTTTCGTTCGTTTTCCGCCCGGTCCATGCCCAGCAGGTCGTCGGTGCGTACCCCGAAAAAATCCGCCAGCACGGGCAGCATGGAAAGGTCAGGCCAGCTTTCGTCGCGCTCCCAGTTGCTGATGGTCTGGAAGGAGACGTTCAGGCGGGCGGCCAGCTGTTCTTGGGTCAGGTTCTTTTCTTTGCGCAGACGGCGCAGGCTTTCTCCAAAATGGATGGTCATCAAATCAATCCTCCCGATATATAGAGTATACAGCGCTGTGTGGCTATCATAACCTATTTCCGGGAGGATTGCAATATCAAAGCTCTTGAGAAATATTCAAGCGGCGCTGGAGCTGAAAAATTTTTAATATTTTCTCTTGACAAAGCAGAAAATATAGCATATAATTAATTAAGCAACAACTTATTAAGTCGCTTTCGAGGGGAGGAAAATCGCATGCAGGAACAGGCAAAGCAAATTGCCGAGCTATTAAAAACGCTGGCGAACGAGAACCGTCTGATGATTTTTTGCGCGCTGATGGACGGCCCAAAAAACGTGGGCGAAATCGCGAAGGGCGTGTGCAATATCTCGCAGCCCGCGCTCTCGCAGCATCTGGCACTGCTCAAGGCACACGGGATTTTGAGCTCGCAAAAAAGCGGGATGAACACCGTGTATTCCATCGCCGACGACCGCGTGCGGGAGCTCATTCATGTGCTGCAAAAATATTACTGCAACCAACCAAAAATTTTATAGAAACGAGAGGATGCATGAGATGGCATTGGAACTGACGAAAGAGATATTTAAAACAGAGGCAATGGAGGCCGAGGGCAAGGTGCTGATTGATTTTTGGGCGCCGCGGTGCATGCCGTGCCGCATGCTCACGCCCGTGATTGAAGAACTGGCGAAAGAGCTCGACGGCCGTGTCAAAGTGTGCAAGGTCAATGTTGACGAGCAGCCGGAGCTTGCGATCAAGTTCAGCGTGATGAGCATCCCGATGCTTGTCGTGATGGAAAACGGCGAAGTGGTTGCAAAAGAAGTCGGCTTGATGCCCAAGGCGGACATACGGAAGATGCTCGGGGAATGACTGGCTTCCTCCGGCTATTTCCCTTTTTTTTCGTGCCCCAAATTCCCCTTGCTTATTGCGGCAGAATCTGCTAGAATGGAGATAACAAGTTTGGGGAAGAGGGTATCATATGCCGGTGGAACGAGCACCTCTCTATCGAGGCAAGGAATGGATGACCATCAAAGAGTTCGCCGCGTTTTCGGGCATCGAGCAAACTACGCTGCGCTATTGGGACGAGATCGGCCTGTTCTCTCCTGCCTCGCGCAATGAGGAGAACAACTACCGCCGCTATTCTCCCATGCAGATCGGTACGGTCAAGTTCATCTCCGTGCTCAGCGGGCTGGGCATGCCGCTCAAGCAGATTGGCGCGCTGGAAAACGAACGCACGCCGGAAACAATCATCGCACTCATCGAGCGGCAGGAGCATATTCTTGACCGGGAGATGAGCCGCCTGCGGGACGCCTATTCCCTCATCCACCGCCTGCGGGATTTGATCAAACTCGGCTTGGATACCGACCTGGATCAAATCACGGTGGAGCGCACCGAGGATACGCATTATATTTTGGGGCCGCGCAACACATGGGGCGGCGAGCCTTCGTTTTTTGAAACCTTCATGGAGTTCTGCCAGCAGGCACCGCCGCTGCGCATCAATTTGAGCTACCCGGTCGGCGGCCTGCATGGTTCCATGGAGGCGTTTTTGCGTGAGCCCTCCAGGCCGGAACATTACTTTTCCGTTGACCCGGCGGGGTATTCCAAGCGCCCGGCGGGCGAGTATCTCATCGCCCACACGCGCGGATATTACGGCGAGTTCGGCGACATGCCGCAGCGCGCTGCCGCCTATATGCAGGCGCACGGCTTGGAGGCGGACGGGCCGGTTTATGTGGTGTATATCCACGACGAGGTCTGTATGCGGGAGCAGGACCGGTATCTGGCGAGGTTCAGCGTTGCGGTGAAGAAGGCGAAGGCTCTTCAGCCGGAATGGAGAACGGTGGAGGGCGGGAAATGATATGCGGAAAAAGATGATATGCCCGGCATGCGTTCTTGCAATGCTTCTGATGTTATCCGGCTGCGCTGCGCACCCGCTCAATGATGAACTGCCAAAAACAAGCGCGGCGCAAACAGAACCAACAACGACCGAACCCGCACCTGCAACCGAGATTGCAACCGAGATTATAACCCAATCCGCAGCTGCCCTTTCAACCACGACCATATTGTCAACCGAACCTGTGCCCAAGCCCAACGTCAACGCCCGCTCCGCTGATTCGATACAGGCGCTCGCGCAAGCCCATCTCATGGATGCCCCAACAGAATGGGGCATGGCGTTTGACGGAATCACCAGCCGGTTTGAACCGACAGGAAAGCAATTGGCGCTCACCCTGGACGCCTGCGGCGGACCAACCGGCAGCGGTATTGATACGGCGTTGCTGGATTTTTTGAAGCGCGAAAAAATTCCTGCAACATTATTTGTCAGCAGCCGCTGGGTGGAGCAGAATCGAACATTGCTGCAGGAGCTTTCTGGGAATCCACTGTTTTCCATCCAAAACCATGGGAATGCGCACATGCCGCTTTCGGTCACAACCCGCGCGGCATACGGCATACCGGCCACAGGCAGCGTGGAACGCACCATGGAGGAAATTCTGGCGGGCGAGCGCGTTATACAGGATATCACAGGCACGCGCACGCGCTTTTTCCGCTCCGGCACGGCCCATTACGACGATGTGTCCGTCCGTTTGCTGCGGGAGTTGGGGTATCAGACAGCAGGGTTCAGCGTCAACGGCGACGGCGGCGCAACGTTCTCCGCCGCGCAGGTAACTGCAGCGCTCATGGCGTGCAGGCCGGGCGATATCATCCTGTGCCACATGAACCGCCCGGACAAACCGACGGGCGAGGGGCTGCAAGCGGCCTTGCCGGCGCTCATTGCGCAAGGGTATGAATTTGTCCGGCTGGATGATGTTTTGCCCGGGTGAGATGAAGTAAGGAGGGTATCCCATGAGAAAGCTGATTGCTATATTGCTGTGCTTTTTGCTTGCGGGGCTTTGCGCCTGCGGGGAGGGCGTGACGGAGGAAACAAGTGCTGTGCAAAGCACTGTAGCTGAGAGTACGACTATAACGGCAATGACAGTGGAAGCCACGACACAGGATATCCCCGACCCTGCCGACAATGAACCAACTTCCGTTTTGCTGGAACGTTATGCGGAACAAATCATGAGCGGCTTTGATGAGCATGGCCATTTTCGGCTCTCTTTCAGCTTGAGCAAAAACAAAGTCGTACTGGGCGCAGCGGCGGGCGATCTCAACGGCGACGGCAAGGCCGACCTGGCCGTGACTGTGAACCTTGCGCTGGAAGAAGACATGCGGGAAACCTATGTACTGCTGGCCGAGAGCGGAACATACAAAGTGCGGCACATGAACCGCGGGCTTGTTCGCGTGCCGCAAGAGGGCGGCATATTCGGTGATCCGTTTGCCGGGCTTGCAATCAAAGACGGCACGCTGACTGTATCGCTTTACGGCGGCAGCGCATGGCGCTGGGCGTATGACTATCATTTTCGCTTTTCCGGCGGCAAGTTGATGCTTACGAAAACCGTGAGCGCAGATCTTTACATGGGGCGCGGCGTCGAAAACATCTGTGACTACACGCAAGAAACAGGGGAATCCCATATTTTTATATATACCGATGATCTCGATGATGCCGGAAATGATGATCTGCTGCTGCACAAAGGCACGTTCCCCATGACGAAAAGCACCTTTGAATCACCGGTGATTGCCGATGCAACTTATGCAAAGGGCATGCCCAACGCACCAAGCATCAGTGCCAATTGGTATGAACCATCCCCGCCGATGACCCCAAAAATTTCCGCTGAAGAAGCGCTGGATATGGTGCGGGGCGCACATTACAGCGGCATGAAAAAAGGGAAGCTCCCCTGGACAGAGAAGGGCCGTGCGAACTACGAAAAGAGGCTTGGCTATGATATGCCCGGTTGGTATTACGAAAATGAAGACGGCGTGCTTTACTATTCCAGTTTGGATGAAGAGTATCCCTGCGGAAACGCAGTGAATCCAAGGCTGGAGCATTCCATCCGGTATGAGTCTTTTGAGAAAAATGAATATGGGACTTCTCTTGTGCACAAGTTGTACTATGTATACGATGCCACAGGAGAAATCGTTAGTTATTGAACAACTGCCATATGACCATCGCTGCATACCCCAATAAACGCAACAGGAGGCCTTCTTATGGAGAACACAAAGCTTGGCTCGCGCGTCTGGTCCTCGCTGATCATCTTCGGGCTGTTCGGGCAAATCGCCTGGGTGGTCGAAAACATGTACCTCAACGTATTCCTCTACAAAACCGTGACATACGACCCCACCGCAACCGCTGTTATGGTTGCCGCAAGCGCCGCCGTCGCCACGCTCACAACGCTTTTGATTGGTGTGCTGAGCGATAAGCTGGCAAAGCGCAAGCCCTTCATCGCCATCGGCTACATCATCTGGGGCTTTGTGATCATGGCATTTTCGCTGATCAAAACAGAAACCATCGCAAGCATATTTCCGGGCGCGAACGCCGTGTTCCTTGCGGCGGCATTTGTGGTGGTGCTCGACTGTGTGATGACATTCTTCGGCTCCACGGCAAACGACGCCTGCTTCAACGCCTGGGTGACCGACGTGACAAAGCCCGGCAACCGGGGACGCGCGGAGGGTGTGCTCTCGGCCCTGCCCCTCGTTGCCACCATGATTGTGTTCGGCGGGCTCGACGGCTTCACGCAGAAGGGGCAATGGGGGCTGTTTTTCACGGTCATCGGCGCACTCGTCACGGTCGGCGGCATTGCGGGGCTCTTCCTGCTCAAGGACCAGCCGAACCTGCAATCCGCGCAGCAGAGCTTCGCCAAAAATATTCTCCACGGCTTCCGTCCCTCTGTGATCAAAGAAAACCGTGTGCTCTATGTCATCTTTTGCGCGATGGCCATCTCCGGTATCGCGCAGCAAATCTTCATGCCATATCTGCTGGTCTATCTGGAATATTCCTTGGGCATCAAGGATTACGCGATTCCGCTCGCGGCGCTGTTGCTGCTTGCGGCGGCGGCAAGCGTGCTCGGCGGGCGGCTGGTTGACCGCTTTGGCAAGCGGCGTTTTGTCTTCCCCGCTGCCGGCGCTTTGATATTGGGACTGCTCGCAATGTTCCTGCATGGCCGGTTCTTAAGAGAAAAAGGCATGCTCACACTCATCCTGCTGGTGTTCTTCGGCGCGGTGATGATGGGCGGCAACATGCTGCTCAGCCTGATTTTGGGCGCTTCTGCCCGAGACGCCACGCCGGAACGCAGCCGTGGCCTCTTCAACGGCATCCGCATGATTTTCATGGTGCTGATTCCCATGATCGCAGGGCCGTTCATCGGCTCGGCCATCATCAAAAACGGCACCACCTTTATGGATGAATTCGGGCAGGTGCAATACATTCCGCATGCGGGGATTTACCTCGGTGCGGCGCTGGCGGCGCTGCTGCTGTTTGTGCCGCTGGTTTGGCTGATGAAGAAAGACAAGAGCTTGAGCAAATAAGTAAGCGCTGATCAACTCGCATTTTGTAGGGGCGAACTGTGTTCGCCCACAGAAAAACCTTTATGTTCTTGGGTTTGCGGGCGAACACAGTTCGCCCCTACCATTGCATATGCACTGAATCTTCACGTACTTAACTCGCAGCATCTGAATCTATTGCAGGCAAAGCCCTGCCGTCCGCCGGCGTAACCGCAGCGCAAACCTGTGCCAGATAGTCCGAAGGGTTTTGCGAGCTGATTTCGTTCAGGAGATGGAGCACATACACGGGGCCGGAAAATGTCAGACCGTTCGCTGCGGCATATGCCTCCATCCGCTGCGCGAGCTTGTCCAGCTGCTCGTAGCCGCCACGGGTATAGCAAACCAGATAGGTGCCGGCAGGGCGGTTGCCGCGCCCCTGTGGGTCAACGGAATAAAAGCGCACGGGCATGCCGGGCTCCTGCTCAAACCGTTCCATGGAGGTGAAATAGCCGCCGATGGGGGTGTTGAGGTTGATCCGGTTTTCCTTGGCGTAATTGCAGTAGCGCACGAACGCCCCGTGGAAATCAGATACCGCGCGCGGCTCGTTGGCGGGGCCGAGCACGAGCGGCAGCGCCTCAAGCGTCTGCACGCCGATGTGATCCGCGTCCGGCACCTCCACGCCCTGGCGGATGACGCCGCGCAGCGTGTGGATGGTGGAATAGGCCTCCTGCAGGCGGGTGAGCTCGGTGTCCAGCGCCAGTTCCTTTTGCTCCATGAGGTGGAGAATGGTTTCCGGCGAGCGGTTTTCTTTGATCTCCCCGATGACCTTGAGCGGGACGCCCAGGCTGCTGAGCACCTTGATGAAGTTGACCAGCGGCAGTTGATCGAGGGAATAATAGCGGTAGCTGTTGTTTTTGCCGCGCACGGCGGGGCTGAACAGCCCGATGTTATCCCAGTAGCGCAGCGTGCTTTGCTCCAGGCTGCTCATCCGGGAGAATTCTTTGATGGACAGCAGGTCCTTCAAAGCGCGTTCGTTTGTTGTGTGTTTTTCCAATACGATTGATTTCCTTTTTGTGATAATTTTTTTGGGGCTATATTGTTTGCATTGGCTGTATGTTTATTGTAAAGCCTGCAGTACCTGCAGGGTCAATAGTTTTTTTAAATAAATTTTAGAAAATAGTTTGGTTGGCTTCTTCAAGGAAATACACACGGGACAAACACTTGTCAGCAAGAGTTTGTCCCGTTGTTTTTTTGCTTGTGTCAATCCGATGCCGTTTTCTCATCAATATGACCTGTTTTGTTTTCTCAAACTACGGGGGTTTTTGCTTGCGTAAAGCGCATAGATTGCCGCAGCCAGCCCGCCAAACCCGGCGATGAGCAAAGCAATCCACAGCATCATATTGCTGTCATCCCCGGTGTTTGGTGCATTGGGAGGAGAGGGCGGTTCCGGCTTTTTTGTGTTGGTGATGATGAAGCCGCTGCCTGCGCTGCCCGCAACACTGCGCGCATAGCCGGCGGGCACGTTGATTTCGTCCGCCGTCCAGGTGCCGCCTGCGTTCAGACCGCTCCATGTGTGGCTCCAGTAGTTCTCCGCGCTCAGCTTGACACTGCCGCCATAGGCGGTGCCGTTGCGATAAAGCTGCACCAAAACGCTGCCCGGCGGGTTGTTTGTTCCCGCCCACAGCTTATAGACGCTCACGGAAACCAGCGCGTCCTCGCGTTTGACCGGTTCTGTTTTTGGGTATGCTGTAACGGTATAGTTCCAGCTGTGATCCGCGCTGCGGCCGGGCACGGCAATGAGATACGGCGCGATGAGATAGCCGCTGTTATCATCGCCTGCCTGCGCCGCCAGGTATAACCCGGCGGAAAGGTTCGTGAACACTGCCTTGCCTGCACTGTCCGTGGTTCTTGGGGTTCGCTCGATGCGATTGGCGGAGGCGTAGGCGTCCAGCGCGGCGGCAAGCGCGATGTTTTTTTCTTTGGTCAGGTTTGTGAAATCAGCGCCCGCGCCGGCGAATGCCCGCACAACATCGTAGGAGACGCTGCCGTTTTTCTCCCGTGCGCTGGCCGCGCGGCACACCGTGATGCGGCTGCCGCCCAGGGTGATGCCGCCGTATTCCATGACGACGGTCAGGGTGGATTGGTGTTGGTTCAGCGCGTATGCGGCGGACGGCGTCAGCGGCAGCATACAGAGCATGGCAAGAGCAATCAAGCAAAGTCGCTTCATTGGCGTAGTGCATCTCCTTTTTGTATTTTTCTGCACCGAACGATGCAGAACAGAATCAGAACCGGGAGCGCCGGAGTCAGGAACATCAACAGCACAAAAGCTTTGTCAACGCGCTTTGCGTCAGCAAAGGCTGTGTCCCAGCCGGCGGCGGCGTTTTCTGCGCGGGTGCCGCGCACCAGAAGGCGGTGGCTGTTGATGCCGTAAGGCGTGCAGGTGACCAGGGTGCAATAGTCCGAATCCTTGCCGATATCCAGCGACCGCACTTCGTCGGGCAGCACGGTCTGGATTTCATCCACCCGGTAGGTCAGCGCTTCGCCCAGGACATAGAGCACGAACGTGTCGCCTTCGCCCAGCTTGTCCAGGTTGGTCAGCAGGGTGGAGGACGGCAGCCCCCGGTGCCCCGTGAGGAACGTGTGCGTGCCCGCGCCGCCCACAGGCAGGGAGGTTCCCTGCCTGTGCCCGAGCCCAACTTGCAAAACGCCCTCATCCGCGCCGTGATAAATGGGGAGCTTGACATTGATTTTGTCAATCGCCAAAATTCCCATCACGTCCCGCCCGGTGTTGAGCAAGGCTTTGTACTCCGCTTCTTCTTCTGCTGTGAACTGGAAGCGGTTTGCCTTGCGCAGCAGGGCTTTGTTATATTCGCGAGCCGCCTCACGCAGCGCTTGCATGTGCTCGTCGTTGATTCCCGCGGTGTCGTCAAAATAGCGCGCAACCGCCCGGGATTGGCTCAGCGAGTTGAAATAATTGCTTGCCGTGGGATACAGCAGCACGGCGGCGTCAATGAGTATGAACAGGGCTACAACGGCTGTGATGATGATTTTTTTCATAAAATAACCCAGAGGTAAATGCCTATTCGGCAGCAAGAAGGCTCTTTCTCTTTCTGAGGATGAAGAACGCGGCAAGGCCCGCCGTGAGGATGGCGCTGACGATATAGAAGATCGTTGTGCCAACGCCGCCCGTGCCGGGGAACTCCGGCCCCTTGTTGTTGAGCACATTGACGGTGGTGCTGGGCTCGGAATCCACCGTGATGGTGGCTGCGCCGTCCGCGTTTTCGTGCAGAATTTCGATGGCAAGCCCTGCGGTGAGGATGTTGAAGCCGTCGGGCGGGTTGGTTTCCACGAGCGTGTAGCTGCCCGCGTCAAGGCCCCGGATGCCGATGGAACCGTCCGCTGCGGAAAGCATCTTTGTTTTCACGCTCCCTGCGGTGTCTTCCGGCACGGCAAGGCGGTAGCTGCCGCTGCCAAGGTCAATCACGTTGACCGGGGTGCCGCTTTCGGTGCCGATGCGCAGTTCAAATTCGGCGTTTGCCAGCGCTTCGGGGGTGCTCAGATTGCCCGTATACTTGAAGATTTCCAGGTCGAAGTTATAGACATTGACGGTTTCTTCCGGCGTTTTTCCGGTTTCGGAGGTATAGGGGTTGTTGCTGTATTCCAGATGGACTTTGTTGGAGTTATCGACAACTGCGCTCTCATTGACCGCTGCGGAATAGGTGATTTCAATCGCGTGACCGGGCGTCAGCTTAACAAACTCAGCGGGGTCAAATGTGACGCGAAATGTATCAGGCGCGATGCCTGGGGTCACGGTCACTTTTTGCACGGTAAACTGCGTGTAGGGGAGGTTGTTGATCTTCACGGCAACGTCGTCGTTGAAGGTCAGGCCTGCGGTCATGGTGTCGTGCACGGTGAAGGCATAGGTGTCGTAGCCCGTCATGCTCGGCACGGCGGAGGTGAGCTTGAACTGCGCGTTCGCGCCCATTTCGATGTCCGCCCAGTCCTCCCATGTGCCGGTAGTGGAGTTGCTCACGGATTTATCGATGGTGGGGGAATCGACCTTTGCATGGATGACAACATTGCCGGAAACGGCGGTCACCAAGCCGTTGGCGGCAACGACCACAACAGGTGCGCTCTGCCCGGGTACTGAGCCTGCGCTGTAAATCAGATAATAGCCGTAGTCCAGATCGCTGAGCGTGACGCTTTGCGCGGTGGTGCCGGTGGCCGTGGCGTCGGGGGTCATGGTGTCGATGTAGGTCCACAGCGCCTTTGCGAGGCCTGTCATGGCGGCGTCGTCAATGGTGCCGGCGCCGTCCGTCAGATACTTGTGCAGGGTTTGCGTGCCGGAATCGGGATAGCCGGTGAAGCTTGCAAAGCGGGGGTCGATGGTGTAGGCGAAGCTTTCGCCGTCGGTGGTTACGCTGAAGATTTTGTAGGCTTTAAAGGTCTGCCCGTCGATGCTGTAGCCCGCGGGGTAGTTGATGGTGATGCTCGCGTCGCCCGCCGCAGATGCGGTGAACGGGAGCGCGACTGCCAGAAGCAGCACGGCTGCCAGGACAACGGATACAATTTTGCTGATTTTCATTGTGGTTTACTCCTCATCTTTTTATAAATTTTTTCGTTTGCGGATGTTATATATCAATGCTCTTGCCAAAAACAAGAACAGCAAAGCGGTCAGCGCAATGGCGGTGATGGTGAAAATCGCAGTCCCGGTTCCGCCGGTTTCCGGGAAAACAACGCCGTAATGGTAGTTGGTGAACGCCGGCCAGGTGGAGGGGGCCTCGTCCGTATAGGCGATCCAATCCCCGGAGATGTTGTCCAGATTGATGGGGCCGGCCTGATAGCTCAGGGTGATTGTCAGGGGGCTGCCGCTTGCGATGGCACGGAAGAGGTATAGCTGGGAATTTGCTGCCCAGCCGCCGCCGGGGGACGATTCGGCCAGCATATAGTATGTTGTGCCGGGTTCCGCAATGGGGATCGTGTCGAACTGCACCTCGCTGCTCAGTCCGCCCAAGAGATTGTTTTTTTGCTGCAGCAGCTCATTCTCCCCGCTGCCAAGGTTCAGCCTGTACAGCGCAAAGGTGAACTCCCCGGCCTCCATTTCCTTGCCCACTGCCGTTTTGAGTGCCTTGAGCGCAAAGCCCGAAAAGCTGTTGTTGAATGCGGGCCAGCCGGAAGATATGTCCGCGTCATAGCCCGCTGCCCATGCGCTCCATGCGCCCGCGTTGCCTGCCCTGTGCCTCGTTGAAACTTCCGCGGTCAGTGCGCCGCCGGTGTCTGTCACGTGAACTTGGATGTGATATTGCGTGGCGTCTGTCGTCCAGCCCGCATCGCCCGCTGGCGTTTCCCGCAGGAGATAAAAGAAGATGCCGGCTTCAGAATAGTCAAGCGCATCGAACAATACGGCGCTGCTGCTGCCCGCTGCGGCGTTCGTTTTTGTCTGAAGAAGCGAAGGCGTGCTTGTTGCATCGCTGTTGGTTGATGAAAGCGTGAAGCTGAACTGCCCGGCTTCCATCATGCCGCCCGCGGCGGTTTTTGCGGCCTTCAGCGCAACGGAAACAGGGTCTGCGGCGTAGGTGTTGTTGAACGCGGCGGCGGTGTCGCTGTAGGGTTCCCATGTGCCGAACGCGCCGGAGGAATCATTGCGCGAGGCGATTCTCCTCTGCGTAACGGTGAGCGTGCCCGCGATGTCAGCCACTGTGACCTCTATCAGGTGCTGCGTGGTGTCCATCGTCCAGCCGCCGCCGTTCGCGCTTGTTTCTCTGATGAGAAAATAGTGTGTGCCTGCCTCTGTCAGGCCAATCGGGTCGAATGCCGCAGCCGGCATGCTGTTCGTCGCGATTTTTGCCGTGCCCCGCCGGAACCCCTGCGCGCCGGAATCGTCCGAAGCATACAGCTCAAAGCGGAAGCCCCATGCGGTTGGCACGCCCGTGCCGCCAACGGTTTTTGCCGCCTTTAGCTGCGTAGTGACGGGGGCTGCGGCATAGGTGTTGTGGAAGGTCATTTCCGTGCCGGTATAGGCAGACCAGGCGCCGAATGCACTTGAATCGTTCGCCCGCAAAGCAACCCTTGTCTGTGTGACGGTGAGCGTGCCCGCGCTGTCCGCCACTGTGGCTTCTATCAGATACTGCGCGGCGTCCGCTGTCCATCCGCTGCCGCCTGCGCTGGTTTCCTTCACCAGATAGTAATAGACGCCTGCTTCCGGAATCTGAATTGCATCGAAGAGGATGCCGGGGGCACTGTCGGTTGCTGTTTTTATCGCACTTTGCGGTGCGCCCTGTGTGCCGCTGCTGTCTGAGGCATAGACCCCGAAATCAAATGCCCACGGGGTTGGCGCGCCGGCGCTGACGGTTTTTGATGCCGCAAGCTGCAATTCGGCAGGGGTGGAGGTGAACTCTACTTCCAGCCCAATCTCCTGCCTGTCCCATGTCCATGTGATCACGCGCTGCCGGTTGGGTTCGGCGTATTGCAGGATGATCACGGTGAACTTCGACGCCTTTTCGCCAATCAGCGTGCCGGGGTTGAAGGTGCCGCTGTGACCGGCGGGCGCTTCCACATAAAAGCTTTCGCCCACGAAGATTTCAACAATGGAGCCGGGGGGATAGAGCGTGCTCCCCTTGCGGATGGAATAATTGCCGCCCGGGGCCAGCGGGATTTTCACGGAGTTGCCTGCCGGACCGCCTGTGAGCGTGATTGCCTCGGAGCGCTTTATCTGCACATCGCCGGGCAGGGTCACAACCGTGCTCACGGGGTTTGCGGGGGTGAATGCCAGCTCAAAATCGGGGTAGGGCAGGGCCGCGATTTGATTCCACTGCGCGGTTGGGCTGGGAGAAGAAACATAGTAGCTGTTGTGGATTGACCGGTGCAGGTTATATGTCGTGGTCGCGTACAGGTTTTTCATGGCGGTGGTGGTCGGCGTAACGGAGGGGTTGAGCGTGGGGAACTCGGAGGAACCGGGGCCGCCGTAGCCATAAAAGAGCACCTTCACCAGCATCTGCGGGTCGTGGGCAATGCTGTAATCAAACGAAACGCTTTGCGGCACGGCGTTGGGCATGGGGCTGTATTTGTCGTTGTCGGCGCAATACGCCACCTGATTATTCGCAACGAAGTACGGCCAATCCCAGCCAACATCAATGTAAACAACCGTCACTTTGTAGTCCTGTGGGTTTGTGGAGGACGGCGCGGCAAGCGCATCCCGGCTGGTCCAAAAGGCGACCAAAACAGCGGACAAAAGAAGGATGGGCACAAGAACAGCCGCCGCAATCCGCTTGCGCTTCCGGTGAATCAAAGCGTTATCAAGTGCTGTGTTTATCGTGTTATTCATAAAAATGTCCACCTGCTCTTTTTTAAATATACTTGCTGCGCGAAAACGGCCATGCCTTCCATATCACTTTCCCGATGATTTGCTCCGTGCGCACCGGGCCGAATTCGCTGCTGCGGCTGTCGTTCGAGGCCGCGCGGTTGTCGCCCAAAACAAATACCGTTCCGGCGGGAACATGGCAGGGGAACTCAATGTCGCAGCTGCCAAGGCTCGGTTCGCTCACATACGGTTCATCCAAAGGCCGGTTGTTGACCGACACAAGGCCGTCGCCGCTAATGCTGACCCACTCGCCCGAGACGGCAATCACGCGCTTGACATGCAGCCTGCCGTCGTGGTTGAATGCGATGACATCGCCTGCCGCGGGATTGCTTGTTGGAACGGAGAGGATGAAGTCATCCATCTCCAGCTGCGGGCTCATGCTCGAGCCGTTGATCTGCAGCACGGTCAGCCACATCTGCGTGACCAGTACAATCACGGCGGCTGCGGTGAGAATGCTCAGCAGCGCGCCGCGTGCCAGCCGTGTGTAGGCCTCCCTGCGCTCGTGCCGCGCGATTTCCCGCTCCAGCATGCCGAGCGTCGGGCGTCCCAGCCGGTTCACCTGCTCGCGGATTTTCACGTCCCTGCTATGTTTCGCGTCCTTTGCTTTGTTTTCTCTATTGCGCATAGGAATAGCCCGCCTGATATGCCTGCGGCACGTGCGCCATCCCGGCGCGGCACGCGGTGAGCATATTGTCTCGTTCCCTCGTGACTTGCAGGAGTTCTTTTTCGAGGTCGCGCAGCATGAGCAGGAGATGCTTGCGGCTGAGTGCCCGCATTTGCCGTTCTGTGATGGAAGGCTGTGCGGTGTTGGCGGCTCGTGTTTTTGTCGTCAAAGGCTGCGTCCGTGGAGCGCTTTCTTCAAGGAAATTGTCAACCCACGCAAACAGCTCCTCGTCCTCTTCGTATAACTCGTCGAACTCGCGCAGCGCCAACGGCCCTGGAGCCACAGACTCCGGCGCATAGATGGCATTGCTTCTGTTGTTCATTCATATCACCCTTCCTCCTTGATTTCTTTTTCGGAATTCTTCGCCCGGTCCAGCTTTTCAATGTAGTACAGGGTTGCGTGGCGCACAAAATCGCCAAAGCCCCTGTGCTCCGCTGCCGCGTATTCCGTTATTTTTTCGTAAGACTGCAAATCGAATCTCACGACGACCTGTTTTGGTTTGGTTTCGTTTTTCATCCTGCTGTTATCCCCTTTTTTAGGTAATTACGCGCTTTATCGCGATGAACTGCACAATTGCCAGAATCAGTGAGTGCTGTCGAAGAAATGTTATGTTTGCTATTTTACCTGTTTCAGGGTGTTTCCGATACACCCCAAAGGGTGAAAAAGGGGCTAAAAAAACAAAAACGCCCCCCGGAACCTGTTTTGCAGGCTGTGGGGGGCGGCTGTTATTGATGATATTCGGGCAGGATGCCTGTAGGGGACGCTGTCCTCAGCGTCCCGCAAACGCAATACCTTATTTTCTGCGGCCGGCTGGGGACAGCCGCCCCTACACGCTGGATTTGCCTATTCAACCAGCTTCTTTTCAATTGCCAGGCGCACGGCTTCCACATTGTTGCTGACATCCAGCTTGGTATAGAGCGAGCGGAGGATGGTTTTCACGGTGTTGACCGAGAGATAGCGGCTGGCGGCGATTTCCTCGCGCGAAAGGCCGTGGTACAGGTCGTTCAAAATTTCCCGTTCCCGGTCAGAAAGCTGTATGCTGTCCTCAATTTTTTGCTCCTGCTTGAATTTTTCCGCGATAACGGCGATTTTTTTTGCGTAGGCGGCGGCCTTGCGGTCGGTTGCTGTGCGCCATTCGGCGGGGATTGTGCAACCGGGCCGCTTGGCGGCGGCAACCGCCAGGGGGTGAAACTCCCGCCCCAGCTCGATAAAAGGCAGCTCAAACACGCCCCGGAAGGAGAGCTCGTAGGCCCGTTCCAGCTCTGCAACTGCGCCGTCCGTGTCGCCTGTTTTGAGCTTTGCCGCCGCCGTCAGCACGGCAAGCACCAGCTCGCCAAAGAGAAAGCGCTCGTGCGGTTTGCGCGGCCAAGAATTGCCCAGCACCGTCAAGGCGTGGTCATATTGCTTGGCGGCGAGATAGCCCGCCGCGCAGACAATCAGCTCCCGCGTGGGGATGCGCACCTCGGAGGTGACCTCTGTTTCGTTCATCACGAGCCAGGCGGGGATCTTGTCTGCAAGCCCGGTCTGCGCATAAAAGAAGCCGGTGAACAGGTCGCAGAGCAGCTGCCGGTTCCAAAAATCCAGGTTATCTGAAGAAACGCAGAGCTGCTTCAGAATTTCACGCACCAGCGGATATTCTCCCCGGTACATCGCGATGAACAGCAGATAGCCCAGTGCCATCGCCTCAATGCTGTACTGATTTTTTTCGCGCGCCTTCGCAATCGCCCGGTGCGCGTAGGTGCTTGCTTCCTCGAGCCGGTTCTTAAACAGGGCGATTTCGCAGGCGGTCAGGTCGTCATAGCCATAGTACAAATTGTTGGGCAGCCCGGCGATGTAGTCCGCGTTTTGCCGCGCGGCCTCAAGAAAGCGGTCAAAATCCGCAAGCAGCGCACCCTCGCCCACAAGGCAGGCAAACGACTGCACATCGGCAACAGAAAACGCGCCGGCGGGCGTTGCAACCGGGGCGGGCAGCCGTTTATAATATTCCATTGACGCGTTCAGATATGCCGTGGAATTGTATTCGTGCGTGGCCACGCAGCAGTACATATCAAGATAGGCCAGATTGCTGTAGGCGGAGCAGAGGAGATAGGGCGCAATGGGGCTTTCGGAATTTTTCCACGCCTGAATGGTATCAAAGCAGTGCGCCGTTGCCTCCTCATATTTGCCCATGCCGGAGAGCATCAGGGGGATATACAGGTGCTTGATTGCCAAAAAATGAATATTTTCAAGCTCTGCCTCACTTGGATCAAGATTCTCAAAAATGTTCAGAAAATATTCGCAGGTGTCGTGCGGCAGCTTGAACGGATGGGCGAGGAAGATTTTGCGCATGCACTCGAACTGCCGCAGCTTTGCGTAATAACGCATGGCGTCCAAAAAAAACTGGTTCTGCGTGCACCACTGCGCCGCCTTGCGGTAGGTGTCCTGTTTTTCTTCCTCGGTCAAAACGTCCCGGTTGCCTTGCAAAAATTCCAGATAGAGCGGATGAACCCGGTAGCTGCCGATGAAGCTGTCGAACCACATAAACGACGCCAGCTGCGGCGTGCTTTGCAGGAAGGAAACGCCGTCCGATATCTCGCCCCACAGCGCACCCGGCAGGTTGGAAATCAGCGAAAGCCGCGCCAGGTTTTTCTGCATGTCTACGGGAAAATCGCGGAACGCTTCCGCCTCCATCAGCTTAAAAATGTTCTGCTTCATGGTGCCGAGCGCAAGGTTGAAGCTGCCCGGCGTGCGCTTTAAAACAAGAGAAAGCAGCTGCAGCGCCAGCGCCCAGCCGTTGGTTGCCTCCAACAACCGCGGCAGCCTGCGGGCGGAAAGCGATACCCCGCGCCACTTGAGAAACGCCGCGATTTCCCCCTCGGTAAAACGCAGCTCGTCCTCCGTGATGATGCTGAGCCTGCCCTTTGCGAGCACCGGCACCACGCCCAGCTCCGGTTCTGTTCTGGAGATGATGATGATGCACACGCCCGGAATCCGCAGGTTGACACAGCGCTCCGCAAAGGCCAGGGACTGCGCGGAATGGATCAGGTGGAAATCGTCCAGCACAAAAAAGATGCTGCGGGAGCGGTGCTCGGCGCTTTTTTGGATGGCGGCGAACTGCTTGAACTGCGCGAGCGTTTCCGGGAACCCCAGCTCGCGCAGGCGCAGCGCCATCTCCGGGTTATCGAGCGAAATGCTGTGCGTGAGGTTTTCCCAGTAGTGGGAGCCCATGTTGTCGTTTTCGGTCAGCTGCACCCAGCGTACAACGGCGTCCGGCTGCTGCGCGATGTATTGGTGCACGGCCTGCGTTTTCCCATAGCCCGCGCCCGCGACGACATAAATCAGGTTGCCGCGCGCCGCCTGACCGAACAGCTCGGTGATTCTGGGCCGCGGCATATATTGCGTTGAAAAGAGTGATTTGTTTGCGTTTTGCTGCTGCATATTTTTCTCCGTTCCGCCGCCTGCGCGGCATGTTTCACTTGTGGTGTTTTGTTTCATTATAGTATGAATCCCCAAGGAAATCAAGGCTTTTCAGTGAATTTTTTGCGGATTTGATGACGCAAACAGAGTTGACAAGAACCAAGCAGAATGCTATAATAACGCGTGAGTGATAGACTGGTTGAAACGATGATTTTTGTTGAGTCGAGGATTACCCGATTTTGCTTTTTGCGTTGTGATGGTGAAGATTCATTCTTAGCTTGACACTGCACACCAAAAAAGCTATAATGAATTTATTAAGATACAAGGAGGGAATCCCCGTGACAGAAAAATTCATCAAGCAGGACGCCAACGGCGTGAAAGTGCCCTACAACCTCAGCCCGCGCATTCAGTGGCTGCGCGATTACTACTACAAGGGCACCAAGCGCAAGTGGAACAACGCGTGGCTGCCCTTCACCACCGGCGCGCCGTGGGACGAGCTCTACGACGAGCAGACCTTCTACATCGTGCCGGAAACCTACACCTTTTTTGATTGCTTCAGCCGGACATTTAACCAGCAGGCATATGAAATCAAAACCCCTGAAGATTTTTTTGATTGGTCCATCGCCGAGCGCAGGGCATGGTTCATCAAAGAGGTCATGGTGAATATGGTGCCGCAGGAGGTGCTGCCGGGCGATTTGCTGGCGGGCGGGCGGTTTAACCTGATGGCGTCCCGCTGCTGGAACGAAGCCGAGGCCCGCAGGCGCAACGAGACACTCTGGGGCAAGGACGGCAAAAGCGGTCTGCGCCGTGATATGATTGAGTTCCAGGAGCGCGGCTTTGGCAACTGCGGCGCAACCTCCGGGCACCTGATCCCGAGTTATCCCAAGGCGCTGCGCATGGGCTTCGAGGGCATCAAGGCGGAGGCGCAGGCGTGCTATGACGCGTTATCGCAGGCAGAAAAAGACGGCGCAAAGGGCGCGCAGCTGCGGGCCATGCGCCGCGCGTGTGAAATGCCCATGGAGCTTGCTGCAAAATACGCGGCAAAATGCCGTGCGCTCGCCGCTGCTGAAACAGACGAAACACGCCGGCAAGAGCTGCTCGAAATGGCCGCAAACCTTGATGTTGTCCCCGCAAAGCCCGCGCAAAACTTCTGGCAGGCGATGCAGTCCCTCTGGCTCACGCACATGCTGGTGATGAGCGACGAATGCTACCCGGGGCCCGGCGTTTCGTTCGGCCGGCTGGATCAATACATGTACCCCTACTGGAAAAAATCCATTGAAGAGGGGATGGACCCGGAACTTGGCAAAGAAATCCTCAAGTGCTTCTGGGTGCACTGCAACTATGCCTACGACGCCATGATCAACACCGGCGATCAGGGGATTACCGCAGGGTATGGGCAGCTGTTTAACATCAGCGGCCTTGGCGCGGACGGCAAGGATATGACCAACGACTTCACGTATATTCTGCTGGATGTGCTGGACGAAATTTCGCCGATTCTTGAGCCAAAGCCCAATGTGCGGCTGCACAGCAACACGCCGGATAAGCTCCTCGACCAGGTGGTGGAGATGATTGCCGCGAGCCAGGGCGCGCCGTTTTTGCTCAACTTTGATGAGCGTTCCATGGCGGGGCTTCTGCGCGAGGCAAAGCGCGCAAAGGTGGAGCATCTCATCAACGAGGACAATGTGCACGACTATGGCTGCGTGGGCTGCCTGGAAAACACCATGTGCGGCAACGACCGCTCCGCCACGGTGGACTGCAACCTGAACCTGCTCAAAGCCCTTGAGCTTGTGCTGGGCAACGGCGGCGAGATCCAGGAATACACCGATCAGGTTTGGAAAAAGCCCTACAGCAGCCCCACCGGTGCGCCCAAAACCGGCGACCCCTGCGCGTTTGCGAGCTTTGATGAATTTGTGACCGCGTTTGAAACACAGCTCAAGTTTTTGGTCGGCAAAATTGTTGAATTATACAACCGTTCCTGTGCTGTGCGCGCGGAACTTGCCCCCACGCCGTATCTTTCTCTGCTGGTAGAAGGCTGCGCGCAATCCGGCAAAGATGTGACACAGGGCGGCGCGGAACTCAATTTCGTCACCATCGAAGGCGTGACTTTTGCCACGACAATCGACAGCCTGCTTGCGGTGAAATATCTTGTATATGACAAGAAAATCTGCACCATGCAGGAGCTGATTGACGCCCTGAAAGCCAACTGGGCGGGCTACGAAAAGCTGCAAACGATTGCACTGAATCGTGCGCCAAAATATGGACGCGACGACGACGAAGCCGATGCCCTTGCTCAAAAAGTCATGTCGCTCTGGGCGGAGGAAACCTGGCAATACACCAGCGCCATCGGCGCGCGTTTCCGCGGCGGCATGCTCAGCTGGAATTATTGGATCGGCTCCGGCTATATCCTCCCCGCAAGCCCCGACGGCCGCGCGAACGGCCAGTTCCTCAGCAACGCGATTTGCCCGGTCAACGGCGCGGATATCAACGGCCCCACCTCCAACGCAAACTCCGTGGGCACGGTGCTCGGCGGGCGCGGCGAGGATGGCGATTATAACGGCTGGCTGAACTGCCTGCCCAACGGCGCAAGCCACACGATCACACTTTCGTCCGCTCTTATGCGCAGCGACGAGCACCGCGAAAAGCTCAAGAATTTCCTGCGCGGGTATGTGCAAAACGGCGGCACGGCCTTGCAGATCAACGTGTTGGATGCCGAAATGCTGCGCGACGCACAGGCGCACCCGGAGAATTACCGCAACCTTCTCGTGCGCGTCACGGGCTACAACGCCCACTTCACATCCATTGGGCGCGAGCTGCAAAATGAGATCATCGCGCGGGAAGTGCACAACAGGTATTAATCAACATGAATCAGGGAGAACTTATGCCCTCCGTAACTGTTTTGGATATCCAGCGTATGTCCAGCGAGGACGGCCCGGGGCTGCGCACGACCTTGTTCCTCAAGGGCTGCCCCCTTGCGTGCCGCTGGTGCCACAACCCCGAAAGCATCGCGCCAAAGGGCCAGGTGCTGTGGCACGCGAACAAGTGCATCGGCTGCGCGGGCTGCCCCAAAAGCTGCCCGCAAAAGTGCCTGCAATTCGGCGCATCCGGCGTGACGATTGACCGAACGCGCTGCACCGGCTGCTTCACCTGCTGCGAACACTGCCCCTCCGGCGCGCTGGAAGAAAAGGGAGTTGCGCGCGACCCGGCTGACCTATGCCGCGAGCTGCTCAAAGACCGCGCCTATTTTGGCCCGCAGGGCGGCGTCACTGTCTCCGGCGGCGAGCCGCTGATGCAGGAGGGGACAGTGGAACTTCTGCGTTTATTGAAGAGCGAAAGCAACGGCGCTGCGAGTTTTGTTGCGCTTGATACCTGCGGGCTGGTGCCCGAAGACCGCCTGCGCCGCGCGTTGGCGCACTGCAATCTGGTGCTGTTTGACCTCAAGCTGGCAGACAGCGCACGTCATCAGGAATGGACGGGCATCGGCAACGAGCAAATTCTGCGCAGCTTGGGCATCGTATCAGAATGGGCGCACAGCGGCGGCGGAAGGCTATGGATTCGCACGCCCATCATCCCCGGCGCAACGGACGACGCGGAGAATATTCGCGGCATCTGCGAAATCTTGAACGGGCAAAAAATTGGCGGGGTATCTGCGATTGAGCGCTGGGAGCTTTGCGCGTTCAACAACCTTTGCACATCAAAATATGAAAGCCTTGGGCTGGTTTTTGAATTCAAAGCAGCGCCGCTCATCAAAAAAGAAGCATTACATCAGCTGGCAGAACTGGCAGCAAATGAGACAAAAATTAACGCGCTGGGAACCGGAATGACGAGATAGGAGTTTACATATGAACACAACCATTCACGCGGCAGGCATGGAACTGCTGGGGCTCACGAACAAAATTGCCCTCCTTGGCACAATTGACGAGGCGGGCGGCCCGCACCTGACATTTTTGAACACCATACAGGGGCTGGGGGAGAAAAACCTCACCTTTGGGCAGTTTTGCACGGGCCTGAGCAAGGAGCATTTGCTGCAGCGCCCCGACTGCGCGTTCCTTGCCCTGGGCGCCGACCGCACTTGGCTGCGCGGCAGCGCGCGCTATACGCATCAGGCGCTTGCGGGCCCGGAATTCGACGAATACAACGACAAACCGATCTTCCGCTACAATTCCTATGTGGGCATCAACACCGTGTGGTACCTGGATTTGCTCGGCATCAGCGATATGTATAAGCTCGACGCGCTGGGGGTTGTGTTCGGCGGAATCCGCAGCCGCAAAATCGCCAAAGCGGTTGCAAAAGAGGAAAACCGTGCCCTTTCGCCCTTCAGCAAAACGCTGTGCGGCCAGCTTGGCGGGCCCAAGTTTATTTGCTACGAAACAGCCGGTGGCACGCTTTCGATCTTCCCTGTGGTGCAGGCAAAACCGGCCGGTACTGACCGCATTGCAATCGCCGGAATGCCCTATGGTGAAGAGCTTGCGCTGATTCCGGACGGCGCGAAGGTGGCGTTTTATGCCCTGAACCTCAAGATGCAAAATGTGCTCGTCAAGGGGATTTTTACGCGCGTGAAGAAGGGCTATCAGATTGACATCACGCGCGTTTATAACACAATGCCGCCGATTTCTGGGTATATTTATCCAAGAGAAGAGCGCCCGGCAGAGGTGACGGATTTTAGTTGATTTTTATGAATATCAAAAAACAAGGCCGCCGGTTTGATCCAGCGGTCTTGTGGTTTTTATGCTAAAATTAAGCGTATTTCTCGATGGTTGCCTTCGTTTTTTCATACGCTGTTTTGATGCAGTCGCCGATGTCCATCTCCCAATAGGCGGGGCGGAACAGCTCGATCGACGTCATTTCGTCATAGCCCTTTGCCTTGAGGATGCCGAAAATCCGCGCGAGGTCAACAGCGCCCTCGCCCGGCCACAGGCGCTTGTCGTCCCGCAGCGCACCGGCAGGCAAATCCTCCGCATCGTCGAGGTGAAAAATGAACAGCTTCGCCGGGTCAAGCGCCTCAAGGGCCTCCCATTTGGAGTTCATGGCGTGGAAGTGGAAGCAATCCAGCACAATACCGACGTTGTCACGGTCCGCCGCCGCAACGATGTCGTACGCCTGCTCCAAGGTGTTCACCGAGCAGTTGGGGTAGCCCACGAACTCAAACGCGAGCTTCATGCCATAGGGCGCGGCGATATCCGCGAGCTCGTGCAGCACGCGCACGGTTTCTTCTTTGATTTGCGGCTTGGAGTAAGGGCCAACATCAAATGTGGGCACAACGACTGTTTTTTGGCAGCCGATCACAGCGCCAACCTCGCAGCAGAACTGCAAGCCTTCCTTGATTTCGTTATAGCCCGCCTCGTCCCGGAAATTGATGAACTCCAGCGCGTTGAAGGAATACGGCTTGAGCTTTGACTTTGCGAAGAAATCCGCAAGCTCCTGCACGGAATGATCCTTCAGGTAATCCTTCAGTTTGTCCAGCCGGATTTCGATAAAGTCGTAGCCGCATGCCTCGCAGAATTCCAAATCCAGCGCAAGGGTGGAGTTTTGCATGGTGGTCGCCTGGTTAAAACAGATTTTCATAGCCTGACCTCTTTCTTTAAGATATCGCAAGTATTGAATACAAGTTCTTAATCATCCACAGTGGAACGTTCAACCCCGATGGCCGCCCTGCGCTCCGCAAGCTCCCTTGTGACCCTGTCTTTTTTCTCGCCATTTAAATCATAGAAGAACATGGGAATGACGCACAGAAGCAGCGAAACCGCCGGCACGAGCGAAATCATGCTGAAGAAACCGCTGCGGATATTGGTGGGCATGTTCAGCGCGCCAACAGCGCTTGCGTTCGATGCCACCAGATTGTTGACATCCAGCTTGAGGACGATATAGACCAAAATCACGGCGGAGGTTGCCAGCGCGTTGCCAAGCTTGTTGACGAACGTCTGGGTTGCCTGCCCAAGGCCGTTCGGGCGGAAGCCCGTTTTCCATTCCATGTAGTCCAAGGTGTCGCAGGTCATGGCATAGCTCAGGTTGTTGATGATGCCGAAGGGGATGGAGCAGATGAAAAACAGCGGGATGAGCCGGTAGATGCTGCCCTCATACCCCATGAAATAAATGGACAGCCCGGAAATACCACCCAAAATCCCGGTGCCGATCAGCAGGGTTCTGTAGCTGAAACGGTCCATCAGCTTTGGCAGCAGAATCATGGCAAGGAGCTGCCCCGCGCCCAGCGAGGCCTGCATGATGAGTGTCACGAGGGCGATGCTCGACTGGATTTCTTTCCCCGGGATGGCGATGCTGTAGCGCGCCACGTGCACGGCGGCGGCGGTGAACATATAACGCCCGGCGGCAAGAATCCCCATGCAGATGACCAGCATCAGGGGCCTGTTGCGGAAAATCAGGGAGAGTGAGCCGGGTTCGCCCTTTTCGCGCTTGGGGGGCGGAGGCATGGGCACGTGCTCGCGCACCCGGAAGGCCGTTTGGGAATAAAGGAAGCCGCCGATGCCGCAAACCAAGGTCACAATCAGCAGATAGCGCGTCTGCTCCAGGCGGATGCCGTTGCTGAACCCAAGCTTCACCAGAATCGGGCCGATTGCCATGAAGAGCGCCTGCGGAACGGCGCTGCCCAGCCCGTTGATTGTGCGGCTGACGGCCACCAGCTTGCCGCGCTCGGCAGGGTCAGCCACCATGGCGTTGGGCAGGCTCCAGAAGGGGATATCCCCCACGGTATACACCATGCCCCAGAGGACATAGGTGACGGCGGCGTAAATCATCAAAAAGGTTGGACTGATGCTTTCGCTGATGAAATAGTTCGGTGCGAGGAACATCAGCACCGTGAGAATCGCCACAGGCCATGGCGCAAAGTAGAGATACGGGCGCATTTTTCCGCCTTTGGGCTGCGTGCGGTCGAGGATCATCCCCATGATGGGGTCGTTGATGGAATCCCACACACGCGCGAGCAGCATCAGCAGGAACACGAACATGGGATTGAGCCGCATCACGTTGATGTAGAAATCCGAGATGTAGTTGGACATGACGGCGTAGATCGCGCCCTGCCCAAAGCCGCCGGTGAAATAGCTGCGCCGCTCGCGTGCCGGCAGCGTTTTTTGCGCCACCGCGGGTTTTTCTTTCGCTTTTACTCTTGCCATAATCGGGTATCCTCTCCTTGATTTGTTAGGTCTAAGAACTTGTTTTTTTTAGATGGTTGTATGAATTGAACTTTTCACCACCCCGGCCTGCGGCCACCCCTCCAACGGAGGGGAATTGGTTCGCTGTGGCTGCAGATGATTCCCCTCCGGCGGAGGGGTGCCCGCGAAGCGGGTGAGGTGGTCAAAAAATTTCAAAGTTGAATTTCCGCTTCGTCGTCCGATGTCGGATCATATACCAGCGAGAGCCACCATGCCGAAAAATCCGCAATGCCTCGTTTTGTGCCGATGAATTGCAACTGGCGGCCATATGCCATGAAGGCCTTGCCGATATCCGTATCGGGGCCATAGTGTTCTTCGCCCGAGGCGATGTTGCCCATGAGTTCGATGATCACATCCCGCAAAAGCGTTTTGCGCACAGCCTTTGGGATTTTGCGCTTGCACAGCAGCAGGCGGCCCAAGCGGCCCAATGTCAGCTTATGATTGAAGAGCCTCCCCGCAAATTTTATGTACTTCTTATATTTCACGAATGGTTCCGGGGGTATCATTCTATCAATACTTTCGCAGAACAAATCAAAATCGTGCTCCATGCCATAGAAAATATTGCGCCACACGGTCTCCAATGTTTCTTTTAGAAATTCATGCGCGGTGCGTTCCCCAAAGGCGGGGATATGCGGAATTTCGCGGCTGGTTATTTTGACGCAGCCGTCCTCAATTTGCAGTTCACGGAATTTGCCCGGGCAGCCAATCAGCGCCGAGGTGTTGATGTCCCAATAGGACTTGCCCTCCGGCGTGACGATGCGCGCGATGTTGTGAAAATGCGCGTGCCCCGTGAGCATGAACGGCAGCCCCGCGTTGGCAAGCGCCCGCACGGTCTCTCCGCCGCCGGGGATCAGGCCGTCTTTTGTCAGCAGGGGATAGAGCGGCGTTGGCGGGAGGCTCGGTAAATGCGTCATGCCAAAGATGCAATCCCCGGCTGCTTTTGCGGTCTCAATTTGCGCAACAGCCCAGCTTAGCCATGGCGGCGGGCTGGTGCGGTCATGGTCGTGAACACACAGCAGGCGCACGCCTTGCGCCAGCGGCACCACAAATGCCTGCCCGTCGTCAAAGCTTGCGATGGCGTCCGATGGCCCGAACTCCGCGAACATCCGGCGCAGCTCACCTGCATATTCATCGCCCTGTGTTTTCAGGTCGTGGCTTGCGGTGATGACAATCACGCGCTTACCTGCCGCCTGCACGTTCCGGAGTTTGCGCAGCATCTCTTGCAGCTCCAGAGGGTGCCCGTGCTGCGTCAGGTCGCCGGAAATCAGCAGGATGCCGCAGTCGGGTTCCGCCAAAAAAGCCGCAAGGCAGGCGTCCATAATGGCTTCGCTGTGCGCCAGCGCGGTAACATTGGGGCGGGTGTCGAGCTCCTCTGGGTTTTCCCGCAGGTGCAGGTGCGGGTCGGTGAAGTGCCACAGTTTCAACATGGTTTCTCCTCTGTTAGGGCTTCTCTTTGCTTATTATAACATCCTATGGGGAAAAGTCAAGGGTTTCGCTTGTGCAGCGCAAACAAAAACGCCGCAGACTCTCACGTGAATCCACGGCGTTTGACTTTGAACTTATTCCGCTTGCGCTTCATCCCGCAACGGCAGCACAGCATTGCTGTCCGGCGTCGGGTCATAAAGCAGGGACGCCACGAAATCCTGCAAACTCTCAAACGGCAGGCCGTTCAAAAACCGCCCGGCAAGCTTGTTGATGCGCGAAAGAATCACGTAGGCGGCCGCGCCCACAGGCGTATCCCGCGAATACGGCTCGTCGCCGCCGTAAATGTTGCGCACAACCTCCGGCACAAAATCCTTCAGGCGCAGGCGGCGCACGCTTTTGTCAATCTTACGCCTGCAAAAGAGCAGCCTGCCCATGCCGCCAAACGTGATTTTATACAGGAACTTGCCGCCGATGCGCAGGAAAAACTTATACTTCAGCAGCGCTTCCTTGTTCACGCTGAATTCGCCCGCCAGGATGTTGAGCAGCTCCACGGGGTCGCGGTTCGCGGCGTCAAAGATGTTGTTCAGCATGCGGTCAAAGTGATCCGAGAGGTATTGCTGCACGCTTTTGCCCTGCATATCCCACTCAAACGAGTCAATCGATTCGGTCTGGATGGTCATGTTATCGTCGTCAATCACAACGGAGCGGATGGGTGCGGGGTAGCCGACAACGGCGCCCGTGTTGATGTCATACAGGCGGCTGCCCTGCTCGGTTTGCTCATAGGTGATGTTTTGCATGTGCGTGTGGCCGGTGAACACAAAACGCAGTCCGGCGTCCGCCAATTGCGCAACCACGCCCGGGATTTTATAGGACAGCACGCCGTCCGCCGCGAGCAGCGGATACACCGGCGAGGGCGAAAGAACGGGGTAGTGGTGCATGCCAAACATAAACTGCCCGTCCTGCTTTGCCTGCGCAAGCTGCGCTGTTGCCCAGTGCAGCAAGTCCGCAAAATCGCGGTCGCCGTCCGTGTTCAGAACCAGCAGGCGGTAGCCCGGGGCGAGCTGTGCCACATACGAAAGCGGGTCGGGCGCATAGTGCGCGATGGCGTCGCGGAACCCGTAGTCCGCGTACATATCAAAGAGCTCTTCGCGGCAGGTGACTTCCTTGCGGGGTTCCGTCGCGCGGGTTGCGTCAAAGCCGGCCTGCCCGTAATCGTGCGACGCCGTGATGACAAAAATGCGCTTGCCGCTTTCTTTGAGGGTTTGCAGCTTTTTGAGAAAGCCCTCGTGGCAAACCGTTTGCCCGTTGCAGCTCAAATCGCCCGCAATCAAAATGATATCCGAATCGGTTTTGGCGGCGAGCTTATCAAACACCGCGTCGAGGATGGGGCCACTCTCGTTCCACGTCACCTGGTCGCGGTGATCGCTGAATCCGCATGCCTCGTAGTCGTAATAATGGGTGTCCGTGATCAGATAAAACTTCAGCATAGTTACGCCTTTCTGTCATATGGAATCCCATCCATTGTGATCTCGGCCTTGATGTCGCGGCCCGCAGTGGAGGGGAACCATGATTCGCCGAGCGTCAGCTGGGCTTGCGGTGCCTTGATGGTGAGCTTCTTGAGGTTGAACGCGTTGAAAAACGCGTACTCAGCAATGATCTTCAGGGTGGCGGGCAGGGTGAACTCTGTCAGCGCCTCGCAGCCATGGAACGCATCAATGCCAATCGACTGCAAGCCCTCCGCCACCGTGACGTTTGCCAGGTTGTTCGCCTTTTGGAAGGCGCGGTCTTCAATCGTCACAACAGAACCCGGCAGCGTGACGGATTCCAGCGCGTAGCACTTATAGAAGGACGCATGACTGATTGTGATGACACCGTCCGGAACCACATAGCTTCCCATTTGGAGCAGCTTGCCGTCCTTGGCGTATTCCGCGCCCTTTGCGTTGGGGTAGGTGAGCAGCTCGGTTTTGTCTTTGTTGAAGAGCACACCGTCTACGGAGCAATAGACCTCGTTTTCGGGCGCCACCTGAATCTCCCGCAGCTGGCGGCAGTTCGTGATGGCCCACTTATCAATGCTCGTGATGTTTTTGCCGATCTTCATCACCTGCAGGCTGTCGGCGTTGTTGATTGACAATTCGCCGATGGCGGTGATTTTTTTGCCGTCGAACTCGTCCGGGATCACAAGCTCCGTTGCGGCTGCGGTATCCGTGTAATAGGACAGCGTGTAGGTGTCTGTCTCCGTGTCCAGCAGATACTCAACGTTTCCGTCTTTTTCTCTGGCGCAGGAGGCAAGCGAGATAACAAGTGCCATGCAGGCCAACAGGCTGAACAGTCTTTTCTTCGTCATGTTATATCTCCTCTCCTTCCGCTGCCATAATTTTCACAGGAACTTCCTGTGCGTCTTCATCTTCAGCGTCGTCAATTTCTCCCGCGCGCTCTTTCAGGTCCTCCGCAATCTTCTTCATTTTATCCGGCGTCAGATCATAGAAGATGTACGGCACGGTTGCAAGCAGCATGCCCACCACAGAGAAAACGACATGCACCACAATAACACGGTTCAATATCGTGGGGTCGAACAGAATATCCCAGTCGCTGACCAGACCGACGAGCCGCAGTGCAAAGGGCCCGGCAAAGCCGATGAGCATCTTGACCGGGGTGCTGAAATATTCGAACAGACCGGTGGAAGCCTCCAGGCGCTCCCCGCATTTCCACTGGTGATAGTCCCAGATGTCGGGTCCCATCGTGCCCTGAATGACGCCGACGGGCGTGCCAATCACGGATTGCAGCAGGCCAAGCGCCATGATTACTGCAATCTTCCCGATGCTGCCCGGAACGAAGATCACGAGGATGTAGCATGCCTTCAAAACGCTTTGAATCAGCCGAAGACCGACGACAGCCTGCCGCTTGGAAAAATGCCGCGTAATCATCGGCGTGAGCAGGTTGGCGGGCGTGGTCGGCAGATAGGATATGTTCAGAAGAAGTCCCATCATCCACTCCATGCGCGTGCCATAGAGCATGATCATGCTGAACAGGCCGTCCTGCATTCCGGCGATGTCGCCGAACACGCCGGAAATGTTGGTGATCCAAAGATACTTGCTGGTGAACACTTCCTTGAGCGAATCCCGGAAGCTCACCTTTGCTTCGTGATCCTTTGACTGGATGATGCGCTCCTTCGCTTTCAGGATCAAAAAGCCCTGCATCATGCCGAACCCGCCGATGAGCGGGATGGCAAGCCGGTAGCTCGCGATGTTGAGCTGCCCGCCGGTGAAGGTCGCGATGATCGGGAAAAAGATGCCGAAGATGGAGCGGCCCAGCCCCAGCATGATGGGGGCGATGGAGAACACCTTGGTGCGCTCCTCGGAGTTTGGCGTCAGCAGCGATTTCATGTTGTCCACGTTGCCGCTGTAGGGGCCGTTGAACATGAACACCAGATTGGTGATCAAATGCGTCCAGATCAGCTTGGTGGAATAGTCCATATCCCGGTACGGCAGGAAGGTGAACAGGGTGCCGAAGATCAGCGTCGGCAGCCCAAAGAACACCATGAAGGGCTTGAACTTGCCGTACTTTTTGCCAAAGAATTTCAACACATAAATGGTGATGTAAATCTCCAGGATGGTGCTGACGATTTTGATGGCGATGTGTTTGTACGCATCGCGCAAAAAACCGTCAAGCCCGGCGGAGGGGAGGATCCACAGTACGCCGGAAACCAGGAGCAGCACGGCGGAAAGCAGATGGATGGTCCGCATGAGTTTGGCGGGCAGAACCCCCAGGTTGTCTTTGATCAAGGCCCGCAGAGGGATCAGCAGGAACCCCAAAATGGTGCCGATGATGCCGATGACATACGCGTCCTGAATGGAAATGCCGTAGATTTTGCCGACCACGACCGAGGTTCCCGCAAACCCCAGCATGGCGATGACGTCGCCGGTAGTGAAGAGCCCCATGCCGCCCAGGCCAAAGAACAGGAATTCCTTGATGGAAAGGTATTCCCCCTCCTTGGGCTTGTTCCAGTTTGCTTTGAGCTTTGCCGCAGTCTCCCGCAGGTTCAATTTTGCCACGAGTTCATCTCCTTTTGACTGGTCTGATAAAGTTATATGGATCGTTCATTGCAAAATAAGACATCAATTTTATTATATCACAGATGAAACATGTTTGCAATTGCCAAATTAACTATATTTTGCGATTATATTAGATAAATTTACAGCCACTTTTAAAAGGGCTTGCAATCGCTGCGCCAGTGTGCGATAATACAGAAAGTAATATAATTGCGGTGATTGAGAGGAACAGGAGGAAACAACATGGCGAAACCATTGGACGAACTGAAAAACGCAACTATTCAGGGGATGCTGAAAGTCCAAGACTACTGGCAAATGATCACCGACAAAGGGAACATCAGCATCTATAACCCGGTGGAATACCGCACGGAAGCCGGCGCCCGCTTTGATTTGGAGCAGCTGCGTTTAAAAGATATTGGCAATCGCGTTGTGGTCAATGTCATCGACGAAGACGAAACGCAGTTGTGCTTTGAACTGGATGGCGGGAGTTCCATCGTAATTTCCCTTGCGGAGGAAGATTGGTGGGGCCCGGAGGCGTTGTGCGCTTGTTTACATTCCGGTGTAATTGTTGTAGTGCGCGCCGGAGAATGTTAATCCGCACTAATAAAGAAAGGCAAGGTATCCCTATGGCAACATTCCACACCACCCCCGCGCAACACAGCGGCATCCCCCTCGGCGGCATCGGCACAGGCACAGTAGAGCTGCGCCCCGACGGTGAATTCCACGAGTGGCAGATCAGCAACCAAACGCGTTGGGGCACCGTTTGCGGCGGCGACCCGGCGGCGGACGACGGCGAGAACCTTGCGGGTGCGCTCTCGTTCATTCTGCGTACGCAGGAGGAGGGGCGGCCAAATTCCGCGATGATGCGGCGGCTGGGCTTTGGCATGGGCTGCGGCGGCAGCGCGGAGGAATACAACAACCGCATGTATACCCACCCAAAGCCTGCGGAAGAAATTCACTATTCAGGCACGTTTCCGCTTGCAACGCTTGATTATATTGACAAAGAGCTGCCGGTTTCCGTGACGCTCGAGGCGCTTTCGCCCTTTGTGCCGCACGAGCAGGAAACGGCGGGCACCCCCGGGTTTTATCTGACGTTTCGGCTCAAAAATAACAGCAGCAAGCCGGTTTTGATTTCTCTGACCGGCAAGCTGCGCAATATCATTTGCCGCGAAGCGCCCGACGGCAACCGGGTCAATCAAGTGATCACAGGAACGGATTACACAGCGCTTGCGATGAGCGCGCAGCACGAGGGAACAAGCGCCGACTGCGGCAGTGTCGCTCTGGGCGTGAAAGGCGGGGAACATAGCTGGATCAGCGGAGAATATGCCGCGTATATGAATGAGTTCGTGGCGGGCGACGATGCGTTCGGCGTCACGGAGGAGTCGTTTGTCTTTGCCTTGCAGAGGGACGGCCGCCTGCCGAATGCAACATTGGAACGTGAGCAGCTGGGCGAAGAATTTGATAAAAACCCGGATGAATTGAACGGCGCGCAGCTGGAAACTCTGCTGGCGCAGCTGCGTAAAAACGCCTATGCGCAAAGCCTGCTGGAGCGCGCGCTGATTGTGCAGCCGGATTTGCCGGATACCACGGAGGGCAAGCGTTCCCTCGTGCGTTATGTGCAAAAAGTCCGGGGTGATCTGCGGGATGGCCTGCGCAAGCGCCACGGCGCCTGGGGCGATGCCGCGCTTTGCTCCTCGCTCACGCTTGCGCCGGGCGAAACCGCGCAGGTGATGTTCACACTCGCTTGGTATTTTCCGAATCACTACAGCGAAACGGGCGCACTGCTGGGGCACCGCTATCAAAACCGCTTTGACAGCGCCGCGCAGGTTGCTGAGTTTCTGGTGGGGCACGCCGATTATATTCGCGGCAAGGCGCGCGGCTTTGCGAACAACCTCTATCACACCAGCTTTGACCCGGTGTTCGCGGACGCGTGGGCGGGGCAGCTGGCGACGCTCATCAAATGCTCCTGGTGGCTGAAGGACGGCAGCTTCGGCATCTGGGAGGGCCTCGGCTCCTGCGGCTTCCACACCACGGATATCACCTTCCACGGCTCATTCGGCCTGCTCAGTTTGTTCCCCGAACTGCAAAAACAGCAGATGCGGATGGGTGCGCGTTTTCAACGGGAGGACGGGCGGGTGCACCACTTTTTCACGCCCGATCTCTACGCGGTGGACAACGGCTTTGATCGCGTGGATATGAACCCGCAGTTTGTGCTGCTTGCCTGCCGGGATTTTCGTTTTACGGGCGATGCAGAGTATCTGAACGCCCTGTGGCCGCACATCGAGCGGGCCATGGATAACATCGCTTTGCTTGACCAAAACGGCGACGGCCTGCCGGATACACAGACCAAACGCAACACCTACGACAGCTGGAATTTTTCCGGTACGCCGTCGTATATCTCCATCCTTTGGCTTGCGGCATTGCAGGCGGCACAATATATTGCACAGCAGCTGGGCAAAGATGACCGTGCAAAGCAGTGGGGCAGGATGCTCGAAACGGGCAGCGCCGCGCTGGAAGAAAAGCTCTGGAACGGCTCTTACTACGATCTTTGGATGGATGAAGAGCGGCGAGATGGCTGCTGCATGGCGAGCCAGTTGGACGGCGAATGGTTTGCGCGGCTTTCCGGCATCGGCGGGGTGCTGCCCCAAACGCACGTGAAGCAGGCGCTGACGGCCATTCTGGATCACAATTTTTCGCAGGAGCGCGGGCTGGTGAACGCCTCCTATCCGGCGGGCGCCAAGGCAACGATTTACACCTTCCGCAACTGCCAGGCGGCCGCCAACTGGTCGGGCGTGGAGTATGCCGTAGCCTCCATGTGTGGCCTGTTCGGATTGGAATCGGAGGCCCTATCCATCGTGCGGCAAATCGACGGCCGGCACCGCAGGCTGGGGCAATACTGGAACCATGCCGAATGCGGGAACCATTATTACAGACCGCTTTCGAGCTGGGCGCTGATGAGCGCGCTGACCGGGTTTCTCTATTGTGCCGACAGCAAAACGCTCACGCTCGAAAACAAAACGGCGCAAGCGGATTTCCATGCTCCATGGGTGACAACAACCGGCTGGGGGCAGCTTGAAATCACGGAGCGTGAATGCAAAATCACATGCCTGGACGGCAGTCTGGAACTTCAGTCAATTGAAGTTGGCATGCCAATGGATGCCGCGCAAATTTGCGTGAACGGGGAGCCGCTGCCGTGCGGCATGGAAGCCGGGGTGCGTTTGGGCAAAGGGGATGTTTTGAAAATTGCGGTTGCCGGATAAGCAGTATAATATCCCCCTGGCGCAGAGGGGGCGGTGCAAGTTGGTTTTTGTCGCTCCGCGATTGCGTCATCCAAAGAAGCAAAGAAGGAGACCGCCATGAAAACAATCGCGCTGACAAACGAAGACATCGCCCAGGCGGCGGGATATCTGCATGCCCACAGCATCTGGAAGGCGATTCCGGCAGATGAGCTGGAGCAGCTGCTGCGGCAGGCGCGGGTTTCGTTATATGAAAAGGGCGAGCTGATTTGGGGCGGGGGAGCGGAATACCGCAGGGCCATCGGCCTTGTGCTGGCGGGCGAAGCGCAGGTGAAAAAAGAGCACCTCCTGCTCAGCGTCCACCGGCGGGGGGATTATTTCGGGCTGGTCACGCTGTTCAACCCCTGCGAATATTACACGGCGGATATCGCGGCGCTGCAGCCGTGCCGGATTGTGTTCATCGAAAAATCAGCAATTGAGGGCTTGTTAGATGCACATCCCGCAGCCGCAAAAGAATACATCGCGTATCTTTCGCAGCGGGTGTATTTCCTCAATGGGCGGCTGGATGCGGTGACGGCGGGGAGCGCCGCCGGGCGGCTCGAGAGCCATTTGCGCTCAATTGCCGAGCCGGAAGGGGAGAGTCTTGTGTGCGAAATCAGCAACTTTTCTGCCCTGGCAAAAACGCTGAGTATGGGCCGGGCTTCGCTTTATCGCGCGCTGGAAGCCCTTGCGGCGCAGGGTGTGATTGCGCGCGAGGGCGGCAAAATTTTCGTGCGGAAGTGATGGCGCAAAACAAAAGGCTAATTCAGACAATTGCAGTGATGGGTTATTTAGCGGGTGGATTGCCATCCACCCCTACACAAACGCACACCAACACCGTAGGGGCGGATGGTAATCCGCCCACATGTAAATATCACTGCAATCGTTTGAAATAGCGAAACAAAAACACAGGAGGCGGGGAATTGTCCCTGCCTCCTGCATTTATGTTGTTGCTTATTCAGATTCTTCCGTGCCTTCGCTCACTTCTTCGTCCTCGTTAGGCATTTCCCGCACTTCCGCGATTTCCCGCACATCTGTGATGGTTTGCCACAGCTCTTCGCGGCCTCTCCGTGTTTCTGACGAAAAGGGGATAATCTTTTGCGCCCCGCAACCGCGCAATTCCTCTTGCAATTCTTCCATGCGCTTTGCAAACATCATGGGCTTGAGCTTGTCGCTTTTGGTGAGGACAACCACAAACCGCAGCCCCATTTCTTTCAAAAACTGCAGCATGATTTGGTCATCCTTGCTTGGCGGGTGCCGCATATCAATGAGCTGCACCACGAGCGCAATGTTGCGCTGCGAGTTGAAGTAAACTTCCATCAGCTCGGCAAAGCGCCGCATTTCGCCCTTGGGGCGTTTGGCATAGCCGTAGCCGGGCAAATCCGCCAGGCGAATGCCCTCGCCGAGATAAAAGTTGATGGTGATGGTTTTCCCCGGCGTGGAGCTGACGCGCGCGATTTCTTTGCGCCGCAGCAGGCAGTTGAGCAGCGACGATTTCCCCACATTGGAGCGCCCGGCAAAGGCAACCTCCGGCAGGGTGGAGGGGAGCAGCTGCTTTGGCGTGCCAAAGGCCTGCTCAAAGGTGAATTCGTGAGTGTTCATGGGGTCTCCTTATGGTTGCCGCGCAGAATCTTGCGCGAAAAACGGCGTTTCGCGGGGATTGTTGGAAGGGTTGTTTTTGTTGGGCAGCGGAAGAGGAGTCCCCCTGCGGCCGATGCCAGCGGTTGACACCAGAAGGCTGGGCCCGGCGTGACTGGATGACCAAACCCCAAACGAGAGAACCTGTGACCCGCTATCCATTATATAGAAGAACCTGCGTGAGCTGGGAGCGTGTGGCTTCCGGCGTGCGGAGCGTGCTGCATGGTAACCTCTATGATTCTTCAAAACGCGATCAGCACATCCGGGTCAATCTGGCTGGCGTCCCAACGGAAATGCCCGCTGATGCCTTTATCCCCGCCGACGCCCCAACTGGACAGCTGGTCGTCCTCGCGGTCGGGCTGCCCCATGTTGTGCAATATGCACGGCAACCCGCTTTCGCCCAGCGTTTCGGATACGATGGCGATGTGCCATGTGCCGAACGTAACAATGTCGCCGGGCTGCCATGCTTCAATCTGCGCCAAATCCGTGGTCAGGGTCTGCGCGTAGCGTTGGAAAAATACTTGCAAATTGGGCACTCGCCGGAAGTCGATGTTTTGGTCCGCACGGCCCTCTACTCGCCAATACTTCGCTGTGTTTGCGGCGATGTCCTTGTCTATCATGGACTTCAGATCGTACCCGGCATGCTGAAACGCACGCCAAACAAGATCGGTGCAAACGCCCGCGTCTTCGGGCGGGTAGCCGCCGCTGAAATAAGAAGGATCATAGCGCGGTTGATTGTTTGCATCGATGCGTGCGCCTTGCAGGATGTCGGTATAATCGTCGGCACCGTTGCTGTTAAAGTCCACAGGGCTTGTGAATTCTGGAGTTATGATCGGCGGAGTTGTTGCGGCAATCGAAGCAGAAGTTTCGGTAACAGATGTTGGACCTAAATCCTTGTCACAAGCAAACAGGCCCAGCGCAGCAAGGCAGATGAGCAGCAAGGCAAGTGATGTTTTCATTCTTGGCTCCTGTTTCCTGATGCTTGATTTTAAACCTTTCCGGCGCACCCAAGCACCGTGTTAATCTTGTGCTCGACCATGCCTTCAATGGCTTCGCGGGCGGGCTTGAGGTATTCGCGCGGGTCAAAGTGGGCGGGGAACTCCGCGAAGTGCTTGCGGATCGCGAGG
>JGI994J12354_10000536_pt1 | contig 37807 bp, 27 predicted proteins | sample IntmicLarv3ML3BL_FD_12354 | JGI IMG/M metagenome (IMG submission 12354) | reverse complement strand
ATATAGTCAATTAACTTGAAAACAAGCTCATCAAATACAAATAAAACCGCATATATCAAAGCTTTTATCTGCATTTTCTGAGATGTTTTCTAAATTAATTGACTATACATCAATGGCCCTAATTTACCCAAACACTATCTAACCGAATTGTAAATTGCCAAAACATCCTGCCAATAAATTTTTTTCAACCCGCCGCGCGGCCTTTCGGGACGACCATAGGCAACAAGCGTAGTTTTTTTAGCCATAAGCTCAAGATTTTCCCCATCAATACCAAGCTCACCCAAAGTCCCGGGCAGCCCGATTTTATGGAAGAACTCGCGCAACCGTACAATCCCCTCCCGAACAATATCCTCCGGCTGACGAAAGCTCCCGCAAACCCCCATAACATTGACGGCAAACTGAACAAACATACCAATATTTTCCGTATAAACATACTCTATCCACGCCGGAGTAAGCACAGCAAGCCCGGCACCGTGAGCAACGTCATAAATCGCGGAAAGCTCGTGCTCCATACCGTGGCAAGCCCAATCCTGAACCCGCCCGACACCCAGCAAATTATTGTGAGCAAGTGTGCCGGCAAACCCGATTTCGCACCATGCGTGATAATTCCCGGGGTCGTCAACAACAATCGGTGCGTTACGCATAATAGTTTTAAGAGTAGCCTCACAAAGCCCGTCGGTCAGCTCCACATGAGTGGTATTGGTGAAATACCGTTCAAAAATATGGCTCATCATGTCGGCAACTCCATTAGCGATTTGATTTTTCGGCAAGGTGAAAAACAGCTCCGGATTAACAACACTAAGCACTGGCCGCAAAAGCGGGCTGCCAAATCCAACCTTCCGCTGACACTCTTCGTTGGTAATAACGGTATTAAAGCTGGATTCACTTCCGGCAGCGGGAATGGTCAGCACAGCAGCAACCGGCAAAGCACGGTCAATGGGCAGCTGGCGGTCAAAAACGTCCCAAATATCGCCGTCATAATAAACACCCATAGCAATAGCCTTGGCAGAATCAATAACACTGCCGCCGCCCACAGCAAGAACAAGCTCGACATTTTCCCCGCGGCAAATTTCAATGCCCTGATTAACCATCGACAACCGCGGATTAGGGGTAACGCCGCCCAGTTCAGCGAATTCGACCCCGGCGGAACGCAGGGAATCAACAACCTGCTGATAAAGCCCGCTGTTTTTAACGCTTTTTCCGCCATAATGCAAAAGTACCTTGCCGGCATAAGGCCGAACAAGTGCACCAATATCGTGCTGGGATTCCTTTCCAAAAACAATACGAGTAGGAGCCGTAAATTCAAAATTTTCCATAAAAAACCTCCATATAATTAGTGCTATTTATCCACTCCCGTTATTATTTCGGATGCAGGCGCATAAATTGTTTTAATGACCGAAAGGAGTGTCGGGTGTGTGGATTGATATAGGGTTGGTAGTTTTGTATTTGGGAGCGATGATTTGGATTGGGCTTCGCGGCGGGGACGGGGTTCATAATGCGGCAGATTTTACCGCTTCTAACGGCAAATACGGCGCGGGAGTGATTTTTGCGTCGCTGTCGGCTTCTTATATTGGCGGCGGATATTCCTCCGGCAACGCCGCGGAGGCTTTTTCCGGCGGTATTGGTATGACCGTTGCTTTATTCGGGTTCAGCATTGCCACAATGCTTACCGGATGGCTGCTTGCCCCCGGTGTAAAGAGGTTTCCCGGTGCTTCCACGGTGGGCGGCATTGTCGGACAGGCTTACGGCCGCGGTGCTCGCGCGCTGACCGGTGTATTTTCCTTCGTATGCTGCGCCGGTGTGGTTGGCGCGCAAATGGGCGCTATGGGGATGGTGTTTAATGTCGTGCTGGGGTTGCCGCACAAGGCCGGTATTTTAATCGGGTGCGGAATCGTATTGCTTTATTCCACTACCGGCGGACTTAAATCAATTATTATCGCGGATATGGTTCAATTTGTAATGCTTGCAATTGGCATGCCGCTTTTACTCGTTTTATCGCTTAGGCGTGTTGGGGGATTTGACGTGCTTGTGCAGTCGGTGCCGGCGCGGTATTTGAATCCGCTGAACGGATATACTGTTGCGGGGTTTGGGTCGCTTGTACTTACCATGATGTTTGGCGAGGCTTTGGCACCGCCTTATACCCAGAGGCTGCTTATCGGGCGGTCACCGGCTTCTGTCGCGCGGGCTACCGTTTTCAGCGGCTTGTTTTCTGTGCCGTTTTTTATTATTACCGGGCTTATCGGAATAACTGCTTATGCTTTGAAGGTCACCGATGTTCCCGCCGCCGCCATGCCGACACTGGTTATGGCGGTGCTGCCGATTGGAGTGCGCGGCATTGTTATGGCGTCAATGGTGTCGATTATTTTGTCTGCCGCTGACGGGTTTTTGAATGGTGCGGCCGCCGGGTTGGTTTGCGATACTGTTATGACAATTAAGCCTGATTTGGATGACCATTCTCAGCTGCGGTGGTTGAGGCTGGTTAATTTTTTGACCGGCGGAGCAGCGGTGCTGGCGGCGTTTTTAGTGCCCAATTTGTTTCATATTTTGATTCTGTCTTATTCATTTTGGTGTCCGCTTGTCTTAATCCCGCTTGCCGCGGCTTTGCTTGGTATAAAATCGGATGGTACCGCTTTTCGGTGGGCGCTGACTGCGGGGCTTGTGTCCACGCTGATTTGGAATTATGCATTGGGTCAGCCATGGGGCATTAACGGTGCTATTATCGGTATGGCATGTAATTTTGTTGTGTTTGTTATTTTTACCCGGCGAATTAATAACAGCAAACCATCTTGAAAATGTGTGTATTTTCCGCGAAAAACCGGAAATGATATTTTTACGGTTTTTTCTAAGGATGTGAATAGATATGGCTATTTCCGCAATCAGGACGGTTATTATTTATGTTTTTATTATAGGTGCCATGCGGATTATGGGTAAACGCCAGCTTGGCGAAATGCAACCATCAGAGCTTGTAGTTACCCTGATGATTTCCGATTTGGCTACCGTGCCGATGCAAGAGAGTGGCGCGCCGCTTTCCGGTGGGTTAATCCCCATTATGCTGTTGGTTGCCTTGGAGATTATTTTGTCGGGTATTATGCTGAAATCGCCGTTTTTTCAGCGGATTGTCAGCGGAAAACCCAAGGTTGTTGTTGACAATGGCAAGGTGGATATCGCCGCACTTAAAGCTTTGCGGTTGTCGGTTGAGGATTTGATGGAGGCTTTGCGGCAACAGGGTTATTTTGATTTGCGAGAAATTCAATATGCTATTGTGGAATCGGGCGGGAAGATAAGCGCGCTGCCCAATACCGGCAACCGTCCTGCGACTTGTAATGACGTGGGCGCGGAGGTACAGGATATCGGAATGCCAATGGTTGTTATCAGCGACGGCACAATATCGGAATGGGCTATGCAAATTTGCGGCGTGTCGCGAAAATGGGTGGACGATACCTTGAAAAAAAACAAGTGCGGCGTGAGTGATGTGTTTATCTTGGTTGCCGACCGCAGTCGCGCGTATACTCTTATGAGGAAGTGATGTTGAGATGAAGCGCGTTGCAGTTGCAGTGCTTATTCTTGTGTTGGTCGGAGTCGCTTGCGCGGCGAGCCTGGTTTATCAGTCGTATGGGCTGAAAAGGCTTGACGGGCTTGCGGTGGAACTTTTGACCGTTTATGACAGCGGCGATATGGAGCAATGTTTTACACTATCAGAAAGGTTCGCGGATGAGTGTGACCGCAGTGCCGGTGTGCTGTTGTTTTTTGTGCGGCATGCTGATGTTGCTCCGCTTGTTGATGAAGCCGCGATGATGCCGGAGCTGCTTCAAAGGGGTGAGGAGGAGTTGTTTTTGGCAAGTCTTTTGCGGTGCCGCGGGATTATTGGAAAGCTGGATCATCAGGAGCTGCCGAGGGCGGATAACGTTTTTTGATGGACCAAGGACGGCAATCCATAATCCGCCAGCCAACAAAACATGGCTGTCATCCGCCAGTCAGAATGACAGCCATATTTTACCCAAGTAATCTAATGCATAAATATATGCACAAATTTTGCCCCCGATTTAATCATCGCTTACTTAAATCTCAGTAAACGACGGCGGCAGCTGCGACACATCGGTGCCCCACTCAAAATCGGGCTTTTCGCAAACCTCAAGCACAAGCTCCGCGCCGTCCTTAATATCTTCATACCGAATATAAGAAGCACCATGAACCGCACCGTTCAGCGACGCGCCGGAAATATATTTCGCCTTGCCGGATGCGCCGTCAGCGCGGATAACAAGCGTTTTCCCCGACGGCAAATCGACCTCAACCTTGTCAAACAGCGGGCTGGTGATGGTATAATAAGGATTACCGGGACAGAACGGATACAACCCGATTGAAGTAAACACAAACCACGATGTCATCGCACCGCAATCCTCGTCACCGCAAATCCCGTAAGGATGCGAGTGGAACCACATACGCACAATTTCGCGAATATGGCGTTGAGTTTTCCAAGGCTTGCCGAGGAAATTGTATATATAAGGAATATGGAAGCAAGGCTCATTACCCATATTAAATTGCCCCATAAGTCCGGTGCTGTCGGGGAACTGATTGAGGAACGAGAACTTCAAACGCCCGTCATATTGCTCGACAAACATCTGGTCCATATACGCGTCAAGCTGCTCACGTCCACCATAAAGCCGTGCCAGCCCCTCAATATCGTGTTGAACGTTGAGCGAATAAGTCCACGTGTTATTTTCGGCAAAATAGTCACGCGCACCCTGCCCACCGGCATATTTCGGGTCAAAATTCTCCATAAACTTACCATCAGCAGTCTTAGGCCACATAAACCCGCGCTCTTTATTGAACAAATTCTTATAATTATACGCGCGCTTCTCAAAAAGCGCAGCATCCTCCGCCTCGCCCGCAAGCGCGGCGATTTTGGAAGCGCACCAATCGTCATAAGACTGCTCAAGAGTGACAGCAATGCATTGACGGCGTTCAAAGCTGTGAACCTGATGACAGGTTTCAACCTCGCCCTCACCAAGAGCCGGGAAAAAGCCGTTATCATAATAACACTTATCAAGCTCGGTAGAAGGGCCGTTATACCACGGAATCAATGACATTTCGGTATGCATGGGACGAACGGCTTTATAAACACGCTTCGGGTCGAGCGGAACGCCGTGAGCAAGCGCATTGGCGAGCACCGACGACACATGACATCCAAGCATAACAGCGTGAGGGCCGTCTTGATAAGGAAACGACGGCAAAAACCCGCATTGCTCATGCATGCGCAAATACGACTCGCAAACATCAGCATGAACCTTAGGCTCAATAATAAGCTGTAAAGGATGTTGAGAGCGGAAGGTATCCCAAACGCCGTCGTCGCAGTAAAACTCATGCCCGTCATCATCGTGAACCCGATTGTCAAATCCGCTGTAATACCGCCCATATTCGCTGTAGCAAAGCATCCGAACCGAAGCACGGTACAAAGCGGAATAAAACAGTTCCTCATCCTGCGGATTACCTTGAACACGGATACGACCCAACAAGCGGTTCCATTCATCCATAGAAGCCTTCGCAACAGAATCAAGGTCAAATGCGGGAATTTCGCGCGCGAGATTATCCTCGGCCTGTGCGGAATCAATAAGAGAAACGCCGAACCGGATAGCGGCGCTGTTTTTCGCGCTTATTCGAACGGCCTTCCCGGGCACAACGGCGATAATACGATCCATAGTAACATTGCCGATGTTCGGAACATCAAGAGAAATCTCATCAAAGGACGAAACACCATCGAACTCATAAACAGCGTAAGCGGTGGCATAATTGTAAGTGCCGACAGCAAAAATCTTGCCGTCACGAACCTCAAGAGACTTCGCGTTTGGAACATAAAGAATGAAATCGCCGCCATTATCAGACGGGAAATCAATTTTAATGACGCCGGCATGGCGGGCAACAGAATAAGCCAAATTAGTGTCAATATCCTGTAACCATACCTTATATATATAAGGACGTGCCTCCTCAAGGTCGTGGTCAAAACGGCACGCGAGGTCGTTGAAATCGCTGATTTTTTTATCGCCAACCGGCATAATAGCAGCAGGGCCGGCAGGAAAACCGTATATGCGGTCGCCGAGATACTTATCAGGCATGTCAAGATTGACAACAGGGAAAGTTTGGAGCATACCATGCGGATAAGTGAGCAGCGGATAGGTAGCTTGTTGGGTGAGATGAGCCACGCCACCCATGTGAACATTAACAAGCTTTGCGTAATTTTTAGCCATAAAAATAACCCCAATTTCAAATAATTTAAGCAAACGCGCAATAAGTTAGTTAGAAGGAAAAATTAAGTAACCGGCAATAAATTGCTAAAAAACGCGCCTGCCGGAACATAATATCACAGCAAACCCAAAAGGTCAATGCTTTTTTTGGCAATTATTGCCCAAAAAATACAAAAATCCGCTTGACAAAGCATAACAAGTGATGTATACTGAGCAAGTAATGGGAGTTGCGTGGCTGGTGACTTCTCCGACTTGACCGAAGAAAGTTTCACGAACGAACAAATGAAGCTGTTTCGGGTAACTTGGAGTTGTGGCGAAATCACATCCTGTCATTCTGAATTGAAGAGAAGAATCACACTCCTGTCATTCTGAACGGAGTGAAGAATCTTTTTTCACTTTGCTGATGGTGACACGAAAGTTCGTTTCGCTTACCCCCATGTTGGGAAGCGTGCTTCTCGGCATACAACCAAAACGCCGGTCACAACCCCAATAATAATATTTTTTAGGAGGCAAAAAAATGGCAAGAACAGTAAAAAGCAAAAAGTTCAAAGTGTTGTCCTTGGTATGTGCGTTGATGGTAGTTGTAGGACTTATGTCTACTCTTTTCCTCGCATCTGCTGACGCGGACGAATTGTTGCTCAAGGACGCTCTGCCTGAGTTCACGTACACAGGTGGTCCTGTAGAGTTCGGCATTGTCGGCGATTGGACAACTGCTACCCCCGAAACCTTTGATTTCTCCGCATGGAATTACCTTTCTTTCATAGTTGATGTTGCAGATTATAATGCAGCCAACTACAATTCACTTCGTTTGAAGATTACCTCCCACGTTGGTGGCAAAGGCGACTTTAACGATTCTATTCTCATTGACTATCAGGCCTTGACAGGCCAGGTTATCACTTCCGGCACAAACATGATCAACATTGCTCTTCCGACCCTTGAAGAAGTCAATTCGCTCAAGGCAGAAGCTGGCGATTTGCCACATGGTGAAGAGAGAGACTCTATTGTCAGAAAATATCTGAAAGATAAGTACGGAGATCATTATGTACTTTGCGGCAATATCGACTTCGAAAAAATCACTCACATTGAGTTTGTATGCGAGACTGGAGCAGCAAGCATAGAGAAGCCTCCTTTCAGCACACTCACAGTCAGCGATGTCAAATTGACAAAAGAACCCGCCGAGCTTCCCACAGAATTGGTGCTCAAGGATGCTCTGCCTGAATTCACATATGCAGGCGGCGGCATGGAGTTTGGTATCGTCGGCGATTGGTCATCTGCTACCCCCGCGACCTTTGATTTCTCAAAGTGGGATAACCTTGAGTTCACAGTTGACGTTGCAGATTATGTTGCAGCCAACTACCAGTCACTTCGTTTGAAGATTACCTCCGAAGTTGCCGGTAAAGATGATATCAACCAAGCTCTCTTTATTGATTATCAGAACCTGGCAGGTCAAGTCATCACTAATGGTACAAACAACATCAAAATTGCCCTTCCGACCCTTGCTGAAATCAATGCACTTAAGGAAGAAGCAGATGGTTTACCTCATGGTGAAGAGAGAAATAGTCTTGTTGAGAAACATCTGAAAAGCAAGTACGGAGACCATATCGTGGTTTGCGGCGATATCGACTTCGAGAAAATAGTATCCATTGCATTCGTTGCTGAGCCTGGTTCAGCCAGCATGGAAAATAAGCCTTTCAGCACACTCACAATCAGCGACATCAAATTGTCAAAAAATGATGCTGATGCTGAAGAACCGGAAGTTCCGGAAGAGTTTATGTTGAAAGAAGACTATTTCACAGTTGGCGCTGCTTACATGCCTCAGGAAATCGGCGTTCTGTGGAACACCAATGCTGACCTTGCCGTCAAATATAACACAATTATATTTGACATCGAAATGGAAGATTATGACCCCACAAAAATCGGTGATATCCGCATCAAGCTGAACTCCGGCACAAACAAGGATAACGCCAACACACAGATGGTCGTTTCCTACATGGATTTGGTTCCTGAAAGCGGAAAAGGCACAATTACTCTGAGAATCCCGAATCCCCTTCCCACTGCTCCTATTGATACAGATAAAGATGAAGAAACAGTAGGCATGGTTGTGGGTCTTGGCAATGACTTTGATGCTTCGGCAATCACCAACTTCTGGTTTGTATGTGAGCCCGTTGAAGACGAAAACGGCATCGTCAATGCTCTTCGCCGCGGTGGTTTCTCCTCCTTGAAGCTTGGCAACATCCGCCTTGCTAACACTGAAGAGGAAACTACTGAAACAACAGATGACGACACTACTACAACTACAACAGAAGCAGCAGGCACCGTTACTACAACAGAAGCGGGCACCGCAGCTACAACAACAGCTGGTGAAACTGCAGAAACCACAGCAACAGCCGGCGAAAATCCGATTGCAGGTGTGGAAGCTAACACTGCCTTCGCAGTAGTTATCGCAATGATTACTCTTGCGGCAGCAGCAATGCTGACTTTCGCAAAGAAAAAAGCAAATTCCAAATAAGCACTGAATAAACCAATAAAGAAGCCACGGGAGCAATTCCGTGGCTTCTTTCTGTGAAAATTCCGGATAACTATCCCCACTCGAATTTGGGAAAACAGTAACCCTGTCATTCTTCACACAAAGAATCTTTTTCCCAATCGCGTCCTGCCCTTCGTTTGCACCTCTCCTGTGAAAATTGGAAAAGATTTTGCCAATAATCAAAAATATGTTATATAAAGAAGCTCTGATTTTTTGTATACTAAACTCAAACAATATTAAAAAAGGAGAGATTTTTTATGAACATGAAGAAATGGCTAAACGACCAAATCAGTTCACCGGTAAAAAAAGCAATGCCGGTGCTTTCATTCCCGTCCACCAAGCTGATGGGTATCACGGTAAAGGAACTGATAGAGGACAGCGACCTGCAAGCAAAAGGCATGAAAATGATAGCCGACCGTGTGGATTCATCGGCGGCAGTAAGCATGATGGATCTGTCGGTAGAGGCAGAGGCCTTCGGCTCTGAAATCCGTTTCAGCGACGACGAAGTGCCCACAGTAATCGGCTCAATCGTCACCGACCAAGACGAAGCGGACGCACTGGTTGTTCCCGAGGTCGGCGCAGGACGTACCGGACTTTACATCGACGCCGTAAAAAAAGCGTGCGGGCTTATAAACGACCGCCCTGTATTTGCGGGAGTAATCGGACCATTTTCGCTGGCAGGCAGACTAATGGATGTAAGCGAAGCGCTTATGAATTGCTATTCCGACCCGGATTTTGTGCACAGCGCAATGAAAAAGGTCACGCCGTTTTTGATAGAATATATGAAAGCATATAAAGCAGCGGGCGCGGACGGCGTGGTCATGGCGGAACCGTTGACCGGACTTATGGCACCGGACATGGCGGCGGAATTTTCTGAGCCATATGTAAAGGAAATTATAGACGCAGTGCAGGACGACGAGTTCACGGTAGTGTACCACAACTGCGGAAACAGCACTATCCAAATGATAGATTCAATATTGCGGGTAGGCGCGGGAGCATATCATTTCGGCAACTCAATCAGCATGAAAGAAATGATGCCGCACATACCGGCAAACGTACCGGCAATGGGCAACGTAGACCCGGCAGGACAGTTCCGCAACGGAACACCGGAATCAATCCGCGAGGAAACATTGCGAGTGATGTCGGAATGTACAGAATATCCAAACTTCATAATTTCATCGGGATGTGACATCCCTCCATCAAGCAGCTGGGAAAACATAGACGCATTCTTCGAAGCCGTGGCAGATTTTTATTCAAGAGTATAATATATTGTAAATTAACTTGAAAACACAAGCTGGAAATACTTTTCAGCTTGTGTTTTAATTTGTCAAAGTATAAAACCGATTGAACAAGAATAATTAAGTGACCTTCAAAAATATTTCGTGTGGCTTTATGTGTTATGCCGATAGATTTTTTGATTATCCTGTGCGAATAGGGGATGGTCAAATAGCGCAGATTTCAATGTCATCCTGACTGGCGCGAAGGATCTTAACGCTATTGCAAAAAGATTCTTCGCTTCGCTCAGAATGACAATCTTTTACTTTTTCAGCGCGTTTGTCCACTTCCTGCGAATATTATAGTCAATTAAATTGAAAACAAGCTCATCAACCCACAGCAGGGTCGAAACCGACCTAAACGTCATTGCGGGCCACGACCCGCAATCTCGCGCCCGCGCGCAATCTCATTCCCCATCGCCCAAAATTTTCTGGCAATCCCAAATCTTCGCACCGCGGCGGGGAACAACACGCAAATATTTACCATCAGACATTGCAACCCTCGCCTGAACATTATCCTTAAAGTTAAGCATCAAAATCCGCGAAATCAACGCACGGCACTCCCTGTCATAAATTGGAATAGCCGCTTCAACGCGCTGCACAGTATTCCGCGCCATAAAATCAGCGGACGAAATATAATACCGCCGCGCCCGCCCTACCCCAAAAGCATAAATCCGCGAATGTTCAAGATATCTGCCAACAATACTGTGCACCTCAATATTTTCGGTCAACCCATTGACACCGGGAATAATACAACAAATCCCGCGCACAATCATCCGCACACTAACCCCGGCACGCGAAGCCTCATACAGCTTATCAATCAGCTCCCTGTCGGTGAGCGAATTAAGCTTGAGCATAACCGCCGCAGGCTTCCCGGCAAGCTTGTTCGCAATTTCCCCGTCTATCATGGCAATCAGCTGCGGCTTAAGACATAGTGGCGACACCAGCAAATGCTGCGCCTCCGGCACAAACTCCCCGCGTTCAACAGCGTCAAAAACAACGCGAATATCAGCGGCAATCCCGTCATGAGCTGTCATCAAAAAAATATCGGTATAAACCCGTGCAGTGGACTCGTTAAAATTCCCGGTTCCGGCGGCACAAACCCGCCGCCCGCCCTCCATTTCAATAAGCAATAGCTTGGCATGAACCTTGTACATAGGCAGCCCGAACAAAACGCGGCAGCCGGCAGCCTGCAACCTTTGCGACCAGTCAATGTTGTTTTCCTCGTCAAACCTCGCCCGCAGCTCAACAACACAAACAACCTCCTTGCCGTGCCGGGCAGCAGCCATAAGAGCAGGAACAATTTTTGAATGATGTGCCACACGATAAAGTGTCATAAAAATCCGCCGGACGCGAGAATCCTCCGCCGCCTGTTCAATAAGCGAAATCAGCACGTCAAAATCCTCAAACGGACAAGCCATCAAAACATCCTTATGCAAAATTCGGTCAATCAACCCGTCATAATGTTGAATACACCTCCGCGGCGCGACCGCTGGATAATATAAAGAATCAAATTCCACAGCAGGCACAGCGGCGGCAAGGTCTGCGACAAACCCCAGCCTGACAGGTGACCGCGAGCAAAACATCTGCTTATCCTTGAGAAACAACGCCGCTCCAAGCCGTTGGACAAGCCGCCCGCAATTCTCGCCGCAAAACCGCAGCATAACCGGCGCGAGCATACCACGCCGCTCAATAAGCTTGGACATGGTGTTTCTCAAATCAATATCATAATCATAAAGCCCCTCGTTCTCATCAATATCCGCGTTCCGCACAACGGTAAACACCATTTGCTCAAGCACGGTGAACTTGTGAAACAGCTTACCGGCAAAAAGCAGAATCAAGTCCTCGGTCAAAATAAAACGGCGAGAACCGTCGGCAAAAAATACAACCTCGGGAAGCGGCGAGCCAAGGGGAATCAACCCGAACCGCACACCGCCGTTTTTGGTCCGGAGAGTGACACCAACAACTGCTAATCCGTTTTCAAGAAAAGGAAACGGATGATTTTTTGCGATAATATACGGGGACAAAATCGGCGCGATATCATGCTCAAAGCAGTTTTTCAAGAAAGCGCGATCCTGCTGCGAAAGCTCGTCACCGGGACGAACCCGTCTCACGCCGCAATGACCAAGCGCCCGGGAAATTGAGCAAAAAGCCGCGTCAAATCTAACAACAAGTCTGCGAGTAGCCTTGAAAATGGCATTAAGCTGCCGCGCGGCGGACTTGCTGCCCTTTTCCGCCAAAAGACAGCGGTCCTGTAAAGCACCAACACGAACGCGGTAAAATTCATCGAAATTCCCAGCGAAAATTGACAAAAACCTAAGCCTCTCCATAAGCGGAACGCCATCACATTCCGCCTCCTCAAGCACACGTTCGTTAAATTGAATCCAACTCAATTCCCGATCCTTAAAAACCGCCGACTCCTTCAAATCTTATGACCATACCCTTCTTATGGAAACACAGCATGCCCCTTCGTCCGCCGGTAATCCGACGGCGAAACACCGTTTTCCCGCTTAAATACCCGGCTGAAATACAGCGGGTCATGATATCCGACAACACCCCCGATTTCCCCTATGCGGTCAGAGGAAGTGAGCAGCTCCCGCGCTAAATTCATACGCAAATCGGTGAGATACCTCTGAGGACTGACGCCGGTCTGTGCGCGGAACAATCGGGTAAACCAGCAGGTGCTCATACCATGCTCCGCGGCGAATTCAGCCACCACAAACCCGTCAGCAAACTTCGCATGAATCCGGCGAATCGCCGCTTCAATTGCGGGATGCCGCGGGTCAGCACCGTCCCCGCCGCGCTCCGACGACCCGCGCGCGCCTGCGCACAGTATCTCCATCAAATACGCCGAACAAATCATCTCAAATCCGTGGCGTTTAAGTTGCAACTCGCGAATTATACGTTCATACAATCGCGCATAATCAAATTCCCCGCCGCCGGCAAAAAACACACGCTGCGAAAAAAAGCCAAGCTCCGTTAACGCGACGTCACAGCCAAATCCCGAAAAATGCACCCAATAAATATCCGGCGCGTCACACAAATCATATTCATAATATTGCGTTTCCCCGGGAAAATAGAACACAAAATGCCCGGCGGAAAGAACAATATCCTCACCATGAATCCGAAACTTCGCATTTCCACCACGGATATAAAGAAGTTGAAAATCCCGCCGTCCCTCCGGTCGATTTGTATACATGTGCGCCATTTTTACAAGCTTATAATGCCCGCAGCTGGTCACACACAATTCCCGCGAATCAACCGGCAAATCCATATCGCCGCTTTCATACAAGCTCCCGACATCCAAAAACAAAATTATAACCTCCCCACTATTTTAACCTCTGCCCGCGTTATATATTCCATATTCAAAAATCCAACCTAAGTAACCGGTAATTACCTAATTGTACCCGCTTTGTATCGTTTTGTCCATATATTAACACGATTTAGCTATGGACTTTTCCGACATTATTATTCTAAAATAATAATGCTGATAAATACACAAAAAGGATTGATAATCGCCATGCTGTTTAAATCATACCATGAAAACCCTCAAACCCTGCATATAGGGACTCTGCCGCCGCGCGCGTATTTCATCCCCTGCGCCGACGAAAAAACGGCGCTGTCCGCCGAACCGCATACAGAGTCAAGCCGCGTGTTATCGCTGAACGGAACATGGGATTTCGCATATTACAAAAGCACATATGACGTCGCCGCATTGTGGGAAATCGGCGCCGACCGCTCCGGCATGAGCCGGATTCCGGTTCCGTCGGTATGGCAAAACCACGGATACGACAGCCACCAATATACAAATGTGGCCTATCCGTTTCCATATGATCCGCCATATGTACCACAAAATAATCCATGCGGGCTGTACATCCGCACCTTTGATATTCCGGAGGATAAAAGCGGCTTTTTAAAGCATCTCAATTTTGAAGGAGTAGATTCCTGTTTTTACCTGTGGATAAACGGTAAATTTATGGGGTACAATCAAGTTTCGCATTGCACCGGCGAATTTGACATAACCTCGGCAGTAAAAACCGGAAAAAACGAGATTGCCGTGCTGGTGCTGAAATGGTGTGACGGCAGCTATCTCGAGGATCAGGACAAATTTCGCACATCTGGAATTTTCCGCGATGTGTATGTGCTGTTCCGCCCCGAAATCCACGTTGCGGACTATACGCTGACAACAATGCTGTCCCGCAGCATGGAGCATTCGGCGATACAGGTATCTTTTGATGCGCCCAACGCAATGTTCCCGATGCGCTACACACTGTACGCGCCCGACGGCAAGGTGGTATCAGCAGGCGAAATTGGCGATCAGGAGCTAATAATAGACCTCACCAACCCAATACTGTGGAACGCCGAGAATCCCAATCTCTACACATTGCTAATGGACTGCGACGGCGAGATAATTGCAGAAAAAGTGGGAATCCGTTGTATCGCAATAGAGAATTCCGTCATAAAACTGAACGGCAAAACAATAACCTTTCGCGGAGTCAACCGCCACGACAGCGACCCGATAGTAAGCAGCGCGGTAACACGCGAAATGGTGACGAAGGATATGGAGCTGATGAAACAGCATAACATCAACGCCATCCGCACAAGCCACTATCCAAACGCGCCGTATTTCGCCCAGCTGTGCGACCAATACGGATTTTATGTAATAGACGAAGCCGACATAGAAGCCCACGGAGTACAGCTTTTGTACGGTGATGACGCGGACTTTTCACTGCTGGCAGGCGACCGCAGATTTGAAGCCGCGTGGGTAGACCGGGTGGAAATGATGTACGCCCGCGACAAAAACCGCCCCAGCGTGGTAATGTGGTCAATGGGCAACGAGGCGGGCTACGGTCAAAACGTAGAAGAGGCACTGCGGTACATAAAAAGCGTGGACGTAACACGCCTGACCCACTATGAAAGCTGTGCGGTCAGCCCCAAAGGACACCTGCCGGACTTTTCGAATCTGGACGTGCACAGCCGCATGTATGCATCCACGCAGGAAATGCTGGACTATGCAGGCAATCCGGACAATAAAAAGCCGTTCATACAATGTGAATATTGCCACGCAATGGGGGTAGGCCCAGGGGATTTAGAGGATTATTTTGAAGTTATTGACAGCAACGACATATTCTGCGGTGCGTTTGTATGGGAGTGGTGCGACCACGCTGTATACGACGGCGAAGCACCTGATGGCAGAAAAAAATACCGCTATGGCGGCGACAGCGGCGAGTTCCAGCACGACGGCAACTTTTGCGTTGACGGCTTAGTGTATCCCGACCGCCGCCCAAGCAACGGACTGCGGGAATACAAAAACACAATCCGCCCGATTCGCATCACAAAAAGCACCGCCAACACCTTTGTCGCCCGAAACCTGCTGGACTTCACAACCTTGGGCGACAACGCGACCATATCCTATGAGCTGTCGTGTGGCGGAGAGGTGTTCGAAACCGGCGAAGTAACCGACCGGACAGTGATGGAGCTTGCGCCGCGTTCATCGACGGAATTCACTTTGAATCTGCCGGAATTAGCCGACGGCACATATATCCGTTTCATATACCGCGCAAAAGTCTCCGCTCCGTTTATACCATCGGGACACGAGCTGGGCTTTGACCAAATTGAGCTGAGGGAAATAACCCGCTCCGGTATGCCGGCATCACCATTGCCCGCCCCGTCCATAGTCGAAACCGATGCCACGGTGACAGTAACGGGCAAAACCTTCACCTACACATACGACAAACGCCTTGCCATATTCACCGCGTTGGAATCAGTAACCGGCGCGTTGATTACCCGTCCAATGGAATATAACCTGTGGCGTGCACCGACTGATAACGACCGCAACGTTGTGGGCGAGTGGGAAAATTGCCGCTATAACGCGGCGGTGTCCCGCGGATACGAAACCACAGTAGAAACCGCGGTAAACCACGTAACAATCACAACCGGATTTTCAATATCGGCGGAATCCCGCCAACGTTTCATGACCGGAACAGCACAGTGGAAAATCGACGAAACAGGCGGCATAGAATTCTGCATAGAAGCCGGCAAAAACCCGGCAACACCGTTCCTGCCGCGCTTTGGCATCCGCCTGTTCCTGCCCCGCGCAGGCAAAGACGAAACGGTGGAATATCTAGGATACGGCCCGAACGAAAGCTATATCGACGAGCATCAATCAAGCTATTTCGCGCGGTTTGCCGGTACAGTAAGCAGCATGCACGAGGACTACATTTTTCCGCAGGAAAACGGAAGCCATTGGAATTGCGAGCAGGTAAAAACAGATGCAATAACAGTAACATCAATTGACGCACCGTTTTGTTTCAACATTTCCTATTACACGCAGGAAGAATTGACGGCAAAAAAACACAACTATGAGCTGAAAGAGAACGAAGATACGGTTTTGTGCATAGACTACGCCCAAAGCGGAATAGGTTCGCACAGCTGCGGACCGGCACTGAGCGAACGCTACCGCCTGAACCACCCGCACATGACCTTCAAGGCAGGACTAATCTTCAAAAAATAACCATCACGCCCGCCACACAGCAGTGGCGGGCGTGATATTTTTTATTGCGGGGATTCCTTTATCTATACAGCGGGCCATATGCCGCGCACGCGCGATAGTCTGCACTCTCAAGCTCAGCCGTACCGAATGCTGACCATGAATGCGGGCGATATATCCGGCCGGCGCTTATGTTGTGCATTGACACCGGTATGCGCATCATTCCCGCCATGGTTATTATGTCGTCGCCCACATGCCCGTATGTGAATGCGCCATGGTTTGCTCCCCAATTTGCCATGACGGAATATACATCGCTGAATGCTCCTTTCCCTGTGATTATCGGCGCGAACCATGTGGACGGCCATGTGCGGTCGGTTCTGTCCCACAGGATTTTATCAACTTCGTCCGGCAGGTCTACTGTGTGGCCTTCGGCAATCTGCAACACCGGTCCCACGCCTTCTATCATATTCAACCGCACCATTGTTACCGGCATCGCACCTGTTGTACGGAACTGTGACGAATACCCGCCGCCACGAAAATAATCCAAGCTCGCCGGTGCCCATTTTGTCGCTTGCAAGCAGGACTTCGCGTCGGATTCGGTTACATCCCACGACTGCTTCATTACACTGTTTCCCTGCGCGTCCTTCATTGCGCCGGTGCCGTCCAACGATGCCGCTCCCGAATTTATCAGGTGGATGAATCCATTCGCCGCCGCACCATCCGGTGTCCATCCCGTTACGCGCTTTACGGCATCGGGACTCCAGTAGGTTCTTACATCGGAAAACACCGATGCGCGGCCGGTCAACAGATGCATGAACAGCATGCTCATCCCGTTCAACGTATCATTTTCGGTGGCAAATGTATAGGCTTCGCGGACTCCGTTCCAGTCAAAGCTCGAATTCAATATGGCTTCAGTAAAGTCGGCGTTTGGTTTGTGGTCTGTCCACTGGCGCTGGCCTTGGAAGCCTCCTGCTATGCCGTTGCGTCCCATTGCTTCTTCGCCGAATCCCAGCTCGGCAAGCTTTGGGTTACCTATCATTATGTCCCGCATGATTAACGTCATTTTTACTACATATTCCCATTCCTCGTCCTTTTGGACGCGGGTGTGCGGGTTTTCGTTGAAATCTTCACCTTCGGTGCAATTTTCTTTTGTCCATTTCAATGCTTTGTTAAATTCTATCGGGTCAAATATGTTGCGGTCTATGCGGCGGGTTAGTTCGCTCATGTCTACCCATTCGGCGCGGATACCAAAATATTTTTGCATCAGGTCGGGGTTCAGGAATGAGCCTGCTATTCCCATCGAAACCGAACCGATGCCTACATACGCTTTGCCGCGCATTGTGCCGACCGCTATTGCCGACCGCGCGAAGCGGAGCAGCTTTTCGCTGACATCTTCCGGTATGCTGCCATCCTCCAAGTCCTGCACGTCCCGGCCATAAATGCTGAACGCGGGCAGTCCGCGCTGGGCATGTGCCGACATTACCGCCGCGAGGTATACCGCACCGGGGCGTTGGGTACCGTTGAAGCCCCACACTGCTTTTGTTGTCAGCGGGTCGAGATCCATTGTTTCGCTGCCATAACACCAGCAGGGCGTTACCGACAAGGTTGCGCATACGTTTTCGTTTTTGAATTGCTCCGCACACAGCGCCGCTTCATATCCTCCGCCGATGGTGCGGTCGGCTATTACGCATTCCACCGGCGTGCCGTCGGCGTACCGCAGTGTCGATTCTATAAGCGTTTTTGCCGCTTTTGCCATGTTCATGGTTTTTGCTTCCAAGCTCTCACGTATTCCGCCGCGTCGTCCATCTATTACCGGGCGAATTCCTATTCTTACCTTGTTTGATACTATTGCCATTGTTATTACCATCCTTTTCTGAATAAAAAATGCTTCTTGTCACAATTTTACTATACAAACGCGCTGATTTATAGTAAAATACAAATGGTTATTAGCATTATCTTACATTTTGGCTATAATATCGTTACAAAAATTACGGGGGTTTTCTGAAGTCTGTCATCCTGAACACCCACATTGTCATCCTGAGCGAAGCGAAGGATCTTGAAAATTCTCTCCACTTCCATAAATTCGCAACATTCAAAATGGCAGGTTATAGGAGCGTGGTTTGGGAAAAAGATTCTTCGCAGGCTCAGAATGACAGGGTGGGGGTACTCAGAATGACAGCCGCGCACATTGATACACGTTGGTTTGTAGGGGATGGCATCCCGAGGACGGAGACCTTACCGAACCGCCGCCTGTCATCCTGAGCGAAGCGAAGGATCTTAAAAAATTCTCTCCACTTCATAAAAACGCCGAAGCGTTTTTGCGTGGGCACCAATTGAGGATGTTGCCCTCCTCGTTTCAAATTCGAGGAGGGCAACTTTTACATTATAAACGTTCGTTTGTCCGCTACCCAAAAATTTTGGAGGTTTTTATATGTCGCATTTGGATGTTAATACTGCGGGACTGGAGCGGTTGATGGCTGATTTTCATACCGTTACCGGACAGCGGATGGCTATTTTTGATGCTGAGTTTAAGCTTATTTTGGAATATCCTGCTCCGCACACTCCATTTTGTCATGTTGTTCGCCAGTCCGCGAGAGGGCGGCAACAATGCCGTGATTGTGATACCGGCGGCATGCGAAAGGCTTTGGATATTGGTAAAACTGTTGTTTACCGCTGTCATGCCGGACTGCTTGAGGTTTGTGCTCCTGTTCTTGACAACGGTGCTGTGCTTGGGTTTTTGGTGTTTGGTCAGATTCTATATTGCCACGATGCTGACCAATGGCCGCAAGTCCGCACCGCCTGTCTTGATTATTATGGCGGCGAGGCGGCACTTTATGAGGCATTTTGCGGTGTGAGGAGGGTTGACCCCGCTTATATCCGTGCGGCGGCGCATTTGATGACCGCTATTGTGGAATATATTCGGCTTGAGCATATGATGCGGCGGCTTCCCACCGGATTGTGGGGGCGGATGACCGGGTATATTGAGCAGCACGCGTACGAGCCATTTTCGCTCGCTGATATGTCGGCGGCGCTTGGTGTCAGCGTTTCGTCATTGTGTCAAACTGCGCGCGCTCATGCCGGTGCAACTGTTGGGCAGCTCGTTTTGCGGCAACGTATGCGCCGGGCTTCGGATTTACTTGAAAATACCGGGATGGCTATTTCCGAGGTTGCTGCCGCTGTCGGGATACCGGATTATAATTATTTTTCACGGCTGTTTCGCCGCGAGACCGGTGTTACGCCACGGCAGCATAGAAACGCCACAGTTCGATTTTGATGTCATCCCGAGAACTGTGTTCGCCAGCCTTCGCAACCTGTGTGCTGCTGTATAGTACAAAAAAGAGCTGTACACATTGATTATGTGTACAGCTCTTTTACCATACTAATTTATGATACAATCATGGCGCGCGTAATATCAAAACCAAACCCTCTTGTTCCACAACGCGGGTATATCCTCGCGACTCATACCTCTCCATATGAGGCTGCGCCGCGGAAACAGCCCCGCTGCCGCGCATATCCAGCACAACATATTCGGTTTCAAGCGGCGTTCTCCCCGGCGCGTTGTTGTACCCCACATCATAAATAATCAAACGCTGTGACAACCGCGGCACAAAAAATCCGGATGCTTGAACCGACGCGTCCTCCGGAATAGCATCAAGAATCTGATTAAGCTGTTCGCGGGTTTCGGTTCCGTCAATATACGTTTTTATGTTGTCGGTATACCCGTACAACACCGTCACAAACATCACCATTGAAGCGGCGACAGCAAACGGAACAACAAAACGGCGGGTCGGACGTTTCATCCCGGAAAGATTAACAATAAACAAATAAATCAATAGCGCCGCCGACCCGAAATGATACTGGAACGACAAATTTATCATATACGGATAATTGCTCATGAGATTGATAACAAAAAACGGAATAACAAGCACAAGCTGCGACATCTTACGGTTTATAACAGGCAAAAGCGCGAGCGGCAGCAACATTGCGAGCATATATATGAATTTATCCGGTTTGAAAACCTCATTAATAACATATTGAGGGTCAACAAACATAGTTTTGAAAATCCCCATCAACCCATGCTGCGGGTCGCTCATATAATTACCGAGCCGCCCGTTAAGCGCATTAGCACCCTCGCCGAAACTCTGCAAAAACATCCCCGCACCCAAAAAATACAATATCGAAAGCACCAGCAACAACACCCCGTGAAAATGCTCTTTGCGGGAAACAATCAAATACAAAGCCACGCACGCGACATAAAGCGGCGCATCCTCCTTGACCATGAATGTAAGAACAGCAAAAACATACACCCACTTCCAATTTTGCTTTTCCATGAAATAAAACAGAAAAAGCAACAACGGCGTAAGGAAAAAGTTCTCATGAATATCATAAAAACACCCGCCGGCAATAGCCGGATAGAAGCAATAAACAAGACACACAGCAAGCGTAACCTTGTTGCCAAGCTTAAACCGCCGTGCAAGCAGATACAGGGGAACCAACCCGACAGCCAGCACCGCCGCCTGCATCACCTGCAAGTATACCGGCGAAGAAAACAGCCAATATCCGGGTAACAGCAGATAAAAAATCGGTGATAAATGCACCGCAAAATGCGACATCTCGGCCGTTCGCTCGCATGTGGTAACGGGCAATCCGGTTTCCTTCATATAATGAAACATCTGTATAAAAATTCCAAAATCATATGTAGATGTGTGATAGTTCAGGTATCTAAGAGAGGTCAGCCCGCCCACAAAAGCAACAAAAAACACCCCGCCTGCGACAATCCCCGCAATCATCAACCGGCGGGGAAGAACAAACGAGGTCAACTTTATCTTGTCATCCCGCATCAAATAGTATCCGACGCCGATAAATAAAACCAATATACCCAGCGCAAAATAAAAATCCCGCCTGAGCGCGGAAGCAGCAACGCCCAAAATCAATAACAACGCCCCGAGAACAAGCGCATCAATGTTATAATCAACGAAGGTTGAAATGGCAGTAAGAAGAAAAAAAGCGGCGGCAACAAAAGCAGCAAACTCAATCAAATTCACCGAAGAAACGAATAAAATCTGATCAAACGGCGCATCCACCCAAAACAGCGCGCAGGTAACAACCAAACACCACGCCGCGGCAAACCGCAGCAAAGCCCGCTCGGCACCCATCCCAAGCCCCGTTTTTTCAAGAAACCCCCGCATAAAAGCTCACCTTCAATTCATAATACACTTTTGTCAAAACACGCTCAAGCACTCGCTCATTTAATGATGTATGATTATATCACCCTTTCGAAATATAGTCAATTACAACTTGACAAATTTCGGCAGAAGGTGCTTAGAATGACGGCCGATAGTGGCCGGTGTTTATCAACGCATTTGTCCTTTGCCGAAAATTTGCAAAAATTGACTTTTTGGGTTTTGTTGTGTATAATTTGCGGTGAGAGGGCTTGATTATGCTTGCGCGGTGTAATGACTGCCGGCAGAGACGAAAGGGGTAGACTTTGTCATGAACCTTTATATTAAACAGCAAGTTTTTACTATTGGTGATAAGTTCCATGTCAAGGATGAATCGGGACAGGATAGATATTTTGTGCAACGCCAGTTGTTCAGCAGGTCGTTTGAGGTTTATAATATGCAAGGGGTGTTGGTTGCGCGTGTCTCCCAACGGCTTTTTCGTATGCTTTTTGACATCCAGGTTGGTACTCAAATTGCCGTTTCGCTTCAAAAAAGATTCACCCTTTTTCGTGAATATTATGATTTGCTCGGCACTGATTGGGCGCTTGAGGGGGAATTCCTTGCACATGAGTACTCTCTTTCCGACGGGCTTGGGCAGATTATTATGACTGTTTCCAAGGAATGGATGACCTGGGGGGATAGCTATGTCCTTCGTGTTCCTGACCCGCGTAATGAATTGGTCGGGCTTTGTATTGTTCTCGCTATTGACGCAGTGAAACGAGCACAATCCAATTAGCTCCGTTCACAATTAATTTACACCGCTTTTGCTTGCAAATTCTCGTGTTTTGAGGTATACTTGTATTGGTTGGAAATATTTTTAACTTTTTGTTTAAGTAAAGAAAGGAATGATCCGAATTATGGCAGTATTGGATGACGTTTTGTTTAAGGCTAAGACTATGGCCGAGGCCGCCGGCAAAAAAACCTCCGAATTTATTGACCTCACCCGCATGAAAATGCAGGCTTCCGACATGGAAAAAGAAATCGCTTCTCTGCTTGAGGGGCTTGGTCGTCTTGTTTATGATTCGGGAAAGTCCGGTGACGATGTTTCTGAGGCTATTTCCGAATGTATCGCCAAAATCGACGAGCAACAGGAAGAATTGACTGCTGTGCGCACTAAAATTGACGATTTTCGCAATGTTGCACGTTGCAACGATTGCGGTGTTGTTAATTCCGATGATGCGCTCTTTTGCAAGCATTGCGGCAGCAAAATCAATTAGGTTGTGTTTGATAATTGGCGGAATGATGAAAATCCGGCAGCTTTTTTCGCCGGGCAAGGCAAATTTTCGCAGATATACACCTGTATTTCAAGAAAATTTAAAGCCGAGACCGGCGGAAAAATTTGTCGATTTTGGGCGTTTTGTCAATTGTCGAATGTTCCCTATTATCCCGGCGTGAATTGTAATCACGTGCCACGCACTTGTATTGCTCCTTTGAGTTTACGGGTGCGTGGCTGTGTGCGTTTTATAAGTAAATCAATTGGGGGGATTTGTTTTGATTCCTTTTTCGGATTATCAGCTCGCCGCAAATTTTATCGGAAATTTGTGCCCCGGGTTTCATGCCCGCACCGCTTTGGTGCTTGGCTCCGGATTAAACGCCCTTGCCGATGAGGTTGAGGACGCGGTTCGTATTCCTTATGGGGATATTCCCGGGTTTCCGGTTTCTACTGTCAGCTCTCACCGCGGGCAGCTTGTTTGCGGACGGCTCAACGGTAATGATGTGTTTATTCTCGCCGGACGGTTTCATTATTATGAGGGGTACTCCCCTGCCGGGCTTTGTTTTTATGTTCGCGTGCTGCGCCTGCTTGGTGTAGACAGGCTTGTCCTCACCAACGCTGCCGGCGCGGTCAACTGTGAATATTCTGTCGGGGATTTTATGCTGATTACCGACCATATCAAGCTGTTCGGTGTCAGTCCCGTGCGCGGAGAGTCTTTACCGGAATTTGGCGAGCGGTTTTTTGATATGACTACCGCTTATTCGCCGCGGCTTCGCGAATGTGCGCAGGCGGCGGCGAAGAGCATTGAACTTCCGCTGCGTGAGGGTGTTTATTTCTTCATGCCCGGTCCGGAATTTGAGACGCCTGCCGAAATACGCGCTATTCGCTTGCTGGGTGGCGATGCTGTCGGAATGTCTACTGTTATGGAAACTGTCGCCGCTGTGGGGTGCGGCATGGAGGTGCTTGGGATATCCTGCATCACAAATATGGCCGCAGGAATTGTTCCCGGCACCGAGGTAAGCGATGCGGAGGTTGTTGAAAGCGCCGCTCTTGTCAGCAGCCGGTTTCGCAATCTTATTTGTGAAGCTTTGCCGCTGTTTGATACCGCAAAATAGAGTAGTGGGCAAAAAGCATTCGCATTTTTCTAAAATAGGATACATACACAGGATTCTGAACATACCCGCCCTGTCATTCTGAGCGAAGCGAAGAATCTTAAAATTTTATCCCACTTTAGAAAAACGCCGAAGCGCGTTTTTGCGTAATTGCGAAAAAGTTTCTTCGCTCCGCTCGGAATGACAGACTTTAGAAATGTTCGTTTGTCCACTGTCTAAAATAGAGGGGATTGGTTTGTGTTATGGAAAATTCACCGGAGAAAAAGGGCGGAAATCCTATTGTCGCCTGGTTTTTTCGCTTGTTTAAGGGTTTGGTTATCGGTACCGGTTTTATTATTCCCGGCGTCAGCGGCGGGGTTTTTGCCACCATTTTCGGTGTTTATGAGCGTATGATTCACTTTCTTGCTAATATTCGCAAGGATTTTCTCAAAAATGTCGCTTTTTTCCTACCTATCGGCATTGGCGGTATTGTCAGCATTGTGCTTTGCTCCAAGGTGCTTGGCACGCTTTTTGAAAGTGCCGAGGTTCCTCTTGTTTGGTTCTTTATCGGTTGTGTGGTTGGTACTTTGCCGTCGTTATACTCTCAAGCGGGGTTGCAGGGGCGAAAATCTAAACATTTTGTTATTTTTGCGGTTTCCGTTGTGGTTTCATTCGCGTTTCTGTTCTTTATCCGCGGGATTCTGGAAACCGTCACCATTCCTACCGACAACTTTTTTGTGTGGCTTATCGCAGGTGCGTTGATGGGGCTTGGCGCTATTGTTCCCGGGCTTAGTCCTTCCAACTTTCTGCTGTATATGAACATATATCAGCCAATGATGGATAAGCTTGGTAACTTTGACCTAATGACGCTTATTCCGGTTCTTGCCGGTGCTTTGCTTTGTCTTTTGCTGCTTTCCAAGACCTTTGACAAGCTGTTTGAAAAGGCTTATGCAGGGATGTATCACTTTATTCTCGGGATTATCATCGCTTCGACCGCTATGATTGTTCCTTTGAGCGGTAAAATCCTGGAAAACGGCGATGTGCTTAGTTATTCGCCCACGGTCATCGTTGTTGCTGCCGCTACATGCGCCGCCGGTGTTGTTCTTGGGTTCGGCATGAGTTTGCTTGAGAAAAAATTTAAAGATTAGGGGATTTGTTTCAATATGAAATTAGGAATTGTAGGACTTCCCAATGTCGGGAAATCCACATTGTTCAACGCTATCACAAACGCCGGCGCTCAGAGCGCTAATTACCCGTTTTGTACCATTGACGCCAATGTCGGCGTTGTCAGCGTTCCCGACGAGCGGCTTGACAGACTTGCGGATTTGTATAATCCTGTGAAAATTACGCCCGCTGTTATTCATTTTGTTGATATTGCCGGGCTTGTTAAGGGCGCAAGCAAGGGCGAGGGGCTTGGTAACAAGTTCCTTGCTAATATTCGTGAGGTTGATGCTATTGTTCATGTTGTTCGCTGTTTTGAGGACGGCGATATTATTCATGTCGAGGGCAGTGTTGACGCTTTGCGCGATATTGAAACCATTAATTTGGAGCTTATTTTCTCCGATATGGAGATGCTGGAACGCCGGATTTCCAAAAGTGAAAAAATGCTCAAGGGTGATAAGTCGTTGCAGCTTGAAATTGATTTTCTGCGGCGGGTTTATTCCGCACTCGAACAAGGGCTGCCCGCCCGGTCGGTCGAGTGCTCTGACGACGAGAACGATATCCTTGAGTCTGTTGCTTTGCTTACCAAAAAGCCGGTTATTTACGCCGCTAATATGAGTGAGGCGGATTTTGCGGGGGATATTGAGGGGAATGCTCATTATGCCGCGGTGTGCAAGCTTGCCGCCGATGAGAATGCCGAGGTTTTGCCGATTTGTGCGCAGATTGAGGCCGATATTTCCGAGATGGATGCTGAGGAAAAGGGGATGTTCCTTGGTGAGCTGGGGCTTGAATTCTCCGGACTGGACAGGCTGATTCAAGCCGGGTATCGTTTGCTTGGGCTCATATCATATCTCACCGCGGGACAGCCGGAGGTCCGTGCCTGGACCATTACGCGCGGCACAAAGGCACCGGGTGCCGCCGGTAAGATTCATACCGATTTTGAGCGCGGATTTATTCGTGCCGAGGTTATCTCGTATCAGGATTTGATTGATAACGGTTCTATGTCCGCCGCCAAGGAAAAGGGATTGGTTCGCTCCGAAGGCAAGGAATATGTCATGCAGGACGGCGATGTTGTGCTGTTTAGGTTTAATGTGTAGAAGGTCGTGTGGGTTTTAGGAGGATTTAATGGAATGCGTACATAACGAGTGTAATCAAGCTTTTTCAGCAATCCTAAGCAAGCATTCGGACATCTCTGGGGCATATGACTTTATGATGGCTCATTTGGACGAAAATCATCCGAACGATGAGGAAAATTTTCGGTATGGTGTTTTGAATTTTCTTGAAAATCGAGAGGTTTTGGTGAGCGGTGATAAAGTTAAGCTTCGCAAGGCTTGTATCCTGGATTCTGAATTTATTCGGAATACCGAGCTTCTTCCGGACAATTCTCCGTGGGTCGCTAACTGGCCGCTGCACTGGCGAATTCGAAAATTCGGCGATAAAGATTTTCTTCAAACTGTGATAGAAACAAATGACGGCATACCGGTTGGCTTTATTATTTTCAGAGATATGCAAAATAAATCCGAACAAATTGAGCTGAAAAGAATTGCATTGGTGGAAAAGGGTAAAGGATATGGCAAGGAAGCGCTATATCTTGCCCAAAAATTAGCGTTTGAAATGTTTCGGACGAAAAAATTATACCTGCATACAAAGCCTGAAAATACGCGTGCACAGGCAATTTATACACACGTTGGATTTACAGCTGAAACTCAGGTGCCATGCACAAGCTTTTTTATGCTTGCGAAAGATTACTGTGGTTGATTTGATTGGAATTTTGCAAGCTTCATCCACAAGATTCGCAACATTAAGAAAAACGCGAATGCGTTTTTACGTGGATGCAATGCTTTGTCATTAATCGAGAATGTTCAATGCATCCACAAGATTCTTCGCATTCGTTCAGAATGACAATCTTTTTCATTGGACGGCGGGCGAACGCTGTTCTTGCCCCCTGACAAACGCGTGTCTGCTGCCGCTGCAACTTAAAAAAATTTAGGCTGTCATTTTGAACGACACGAAAAATCTTTACGATTCTTCACCTCATTCAAAATGACAGCCTTCTTCTAACCATCCCATTTGGCGGGTGGCTTTTCTATATTATAGTCAATTAACTTGAAAACAAGCTCATCAAATACAAATAAAACCGCATATATCAAAGCTTTTATCTGCATTTTCTGAGATTTTTTCTAAGTTAATTGACTATACTTCGCTAAGTTTATACCTTACAGATTTTCCTCAATGTACGCTACTACCTCGCCCACTGTCTGGATATGGTCAATCTGGTCGTCCGGTATCTCCACATTGAACTCGTCCTCCAACGACATCAGCATATCCACTACATCAAGCGAATCCGCCCCCAAGTCGTCTGCAATGTTTGTTTCCGCTTTTATAGAGTCCTCCTCCACGTCAAACTGTGCGCTCAGTATTGCTTTTACCTTTTCAAATACCATCTTAATTTCCTCCTGTAATCTTCTTTATTAGTATTTTTTGAAGCCTTTTGGTTCCATCGCTGGACGTTTTTCACGTATTGTGATACAATTGCATTTGCTTCCCTCTAAGAATATTATTCGTATTTTCCCTTTTTGTCAATCTCTTTTTTAAAAATTTTTGAAAGGAGTTTCGAAATCGGGCTGTTTTTGCCTTTTTTCTTTCTTTTTATGAGTAATTTTTATGCATTAATTGGTCATCCGCTTTCTCACAGCCTTTCCCCCATTATTCACCGCTCTCTTTTCGATATATCCGGCCGCGGCGATTTTTCTTATGAGCTTCGTGATTTTTCTCCCGATACTTTATATGAACGTCTTACCGCACTTATGCACGAGGTTGGCGGGCTTAATGTTACCATTCCTCACAAACAGGCTATTATTCCTTTTCTTGACGGCTTGCACGGTGACGCGGCGGTTTATGGTGCTGTCAACACTGTTGCCGCCGAAAACGGGCAGTTTTATGGATATAACACCGACGGCGAGGGCTTTTTATATGCACTAAAAGCCGGCGGGTTGGTTCTTCGTGGTCGTGTCGCGGTTCTTGGTGCCGGTGGTGCGGGGCGTACCTGCGCTATTGAGGCCGCTCGCAAAGGCTGTGACGTCGTTTGCGTTTGCCGCAACGCCGCTGCGGGAGAACAGCTTGTGCGTGATATACACATGATGGTTCCTGGCGCTTCCTGCGCCCATACTGCCCGTTTTGAGGATGTTCAGGGGGATATTGACCTGCTTGTCAATGCTACGCCCTGCGGCATGTTCCCACACTGCGATGATTCGCCTGTTGATTCGGCACAGCTTGCTCGCGTTGGCACGTTGCTTGATTTAATTTATAACCCCGCACGCACCATGCTTATGCAATTGGCGGAGGAAGCGGGGGTCAGAACCGCCGGCGGGATGCCAATGCTTGTGGCACAGGCAGCGGCGGCTCATCGCATTTGGTTTGGCACGGAATTTTCCGACGATGATATCAGTAAAGTTATTATACATGCTTCACTTGCACTTAATCATGGCCGCAACATTGTGCTTTGCGGATTTATGGGATGCGGCAAATCCACCGTCGGGAAGCTGGCGGGAGAAATATCGGGGCAGGCATTCACTGATATGGATGAATATATTTCCGAGCAGGCGGGCGGAAGGTCGGTCGCGGAAATATTCGCCGACGAGGGCGAGGACGGGTTTCGCAGGCGGGAACGCGATGCTTGTGTGCAGCTTGCGGCGCAGAGCGGACTTATTATCGCGACCGGCGGCGGATGTGTTATTAATCCGGAAAATCGCCGCATTTTGGCGCAGAGCGGAGTTATCGTTTTTATTGATTCGCCGCTTGATATTATTATATCAAGGCTGGAGGGCGATGATTCCCGTCCGATGCTTAAAACACATTCGATATCGCAATTATACCACACCCGGCGGGAAATTTACAGAAAAGCCGCCGATATTATTATCAATGGCAGCTCTTCGGAGGAAATTGCGAGACAAATTACCGCACAGTTTGCCGCGCAATAGCCCTTCTTGAATCTGAAACGAGGATGGCAACATCCTCAATTTGCCCCCACGCAAAAACGCTTCGGCGTTTTTCGCGCATGGATTAGCGCATGTCAATTTACGTAGCTGTCATTCTGAGCCTGCGAAGAATCTTTCTAAATTCATCTCACTTTCGAAAAATGCGAACGTGTTTTTGCACATATTGGGAAAAAGATTCTTCGCTTTGCTCAGAATGACAGCTTGTAATGCAGGACGCGTCAGCAATGACGAAAAGAATGCCTTTTACCACTCCTATTGCAGCCGCGAGGTGTCCGATAACGGGAACTGTGAGCTTGCCACGCTGTATATGCCTTCGTATTTTCTGAAGTCAAATTTAACCGATTTTGCCGCTCCCAACGCCATACAGTCGAGCGGCGATTCCGCGATATGTACCGGAACACCGGTGTAGCTGCTTATCGCTTTTGCCATGCCCTTCATCAGCGCGCCGCCGCCCGCAAGTATTATTCCGTTTGTCATTATATCTCCCGCAAGCTCCGGCGGCGTTTTTTCCAGCGTTGATTGAATCACGTCCATGATTTCGTTCATTTGCTCGCGGATAGCTTCACCTATCTCGCTTGCGTTAATCGTTTGTATCGATGGGAGTCCGCTTATTGCGTCCCGTCCTTTTATTTTTATATCCGAATTCCCGCTGCCGTACATGTACCCCACGGATTTTCGCGCGTTCTCTGCCGTTACCCTGCCTATAATGTGATTGTGCTGCAACTGCATGTACCGCGCTATTGCTTCGTCCATGTTGCTGCATCCTATGCGGATTGTATTGCTTGACGCTATGCCGCTTAACGACAGCACAGCGATGTCTGTTACTCCAGCGCCAATGTTGATTACAGCCGCTCCGCGTGGCGTGGTTATGTCCACTCCCGCACCAATTGCCGTGGCTACCGACGACTCGATTAATATTGCTTTTCTCGTGCCCGCCGCCGACACCGCTTCAATCACTGAACGGCGCTCCACCTCTGTCAATGATGACGGTATGCATATCGCGGCGCGGGGCTTCAGCACCTTGTATGCACACACGCGGCGCACAAATGTGCACAGCATTTTTTCCGCATAGTCATAGTCGGAAATTACTCCTTTTGTCATCGGCTGTATCACACGGATGGAATCCGGCGCGCGTTCCAGCATTCCGTTCGCTTCCTCTCCGCACGCTATCATTACGTCGGTTCGGCTGTCCACCGCTATAACCGCAGGCTCGTTGAGCACTATTCCGCGTCCCGGAATGCATATGCGGACATGCGAGGTCCCCAAATCTATTCCCAATACAATACCCGGCATCAAATGTCCAACCTTTCGCAATAAATTATTCTTTGTCCACCACTGTTACCGCACCTGCCGCCACATAAATCTCGTGTGCGCCATGCAAAAGCAACATCTTTGCACATTCATTTGTGGTTGCGCCGGTGGTTACTATATCGTCCACAAGAAGTATCGTTTTTTCCGATATCTTCGGCGGGCCGGTTACTTCGAAAACTCCCAATACATTTCCGTTTCGCATATGCGCGGGTAATGTTCGCTGCGGCACGGTGTAATATATCTTTTCCAACAAATCATACACAGGTATCGACAGCTCCTCCGACAGCCCTTGCGCTATAACCATGCTTTGATTAAAACCGCGGTCTGTATGTGTCTTTTTACTCAGCGGTACCGGAATTATCATGTCAAAATGTATATCGTCATATTCTGTTCGCACCGTTTCCGCCATCGCCATATAAAGCAGCTCCGCGCTGGCCTTTTGCTTGCCGAGTTTGAGGCGCATTATGCTTTTGCGCGTCGCCCCTGTGTAATAATATGGTGCAATTATACGTTCGGTATATCTTTTATGCTTTCTGCAAACGCACTCCGCTTTGCCACGTCCGCAAAGGCGGCATATGGGTTCACATGGTGCGGTCAGCTCACGCGAACAGGTTTCGCATATCAACGTTCCGCAGATTATCACCACACCGCAGCTGCAACAGCGTTCAGGATAGATTGCCGCTATCACCCGCTGCAATTTTGTGCGTTTTACCATGAACCGTCGCCTTCACTTTCGATGTTATTTATGGTATTTTCCACCGTTCAGCATGTTGAGCGCGCGGTAGGTTTGTTCGTATACCATTACACGGGCGAGCTGGTGCGGGAAGGTCATCGGAGACATGGACAGCCGCAGCGACGCACGGTTTTTGATTTCATCCGACAGCCCCCATGAGCCGCCAATAAAAAGAGAGAAGCTGCCGTTGCCCGACACTGCCATGCGGCTTAGATAGTCGGCGAATTCAACCGATGACATTGGTTTTCCCTCAATACACATCGCAATTATTACCGATGATGGGTCGGCTTTTGACAGCATTTTTCGACCTTCCGACTCCACCGCGGCGGAAATTTGTGCATCCGACGGCCGGTCAGGAAGCCGTGATTCCTCTGATTCGGTAATTGTCAGACGGCAAAGTCCGCCTAAACGTTTTTCATATTCCGCGCAGGCGTCACGGTAATGCCGTTCGCCGGGCTTGCCAACGCAAAGCAGGTGTATTCGTATCATAATGTCATCACCGGTGCTTCATCATTACGCGGTGCGACGTTCAACAAAAAGTCACGATTCGGCTGCAAGCCTGCTTTTTGGAGCGCAAGAAGCGCGGTGCGGTGTGCAAGCGGCGGATGGTTGTTTTCCTTGCTTAAATGGCCGAGGAAAAAGCGTGTTGTACCGCTTTCGGCAAGAGCCGGCAGTTCTTTTGCACAACCGGCGTTGGAAAGGTGTCCTGTTTTTGCCGCGATTCGTTTTTGTAAATAATATGGGTATGGTCCTGTGCGAAGCATGTCGGGGTCATAGTTTGATTCAAGCAACACCAAATCGCAGCCGCATAACGCCGCGCGCACTTCGCCGCTTATATATCCCGTATCGGTCACAACCGCCATTGTTCGGCTGTCCGGTGTATGGACGCGGTAGCCGCTGCTTTGGCGGCTGTCATGAGATGTGGCGAACGTGGTTACTATTATGCCCGCTTCCTCCACCGGTGCGACGTGCATGATTTCAAAATTATTAAGCGTGGTCAGGCATTCGTTATCCAGCAACGCTTCCATTGTACCTGCCGAACCATATACTTTGTAGCCGTACCGCTTTACTAATATACGTATGCCCGCGATATGGTCGGAATGCTCATGCGTTACAAAAATCGCGCGGATTGAGCATGGGTCGATTTCCCGGTTTCGAAGTGCCGTTTCTATTCGTTTTGCGCTTACTCCGGCGTCGATTAATATTCCGCCATCTGCTGTTCCTATGTAGCTGCAATTTCCGCTGCTTCCGCTGAAAAGAGGACAAAATTTTGCCATATTCGACACCTCCGGTTTCAAAAAAACCCTGATTTTATCAGGGTTTTATCGTTTGTATTAGATGATTGTTCGGGAGTGGACAACAAGCGTTGCAGTGCAAGACGATAACCCGCAATCTCCAGGGCTTAGTTAAGATTACAGCTCAATGACCGTAATGACGATTTAATGAAGCGTCAGTGCTTATCTGCACATTTTGCCCATTCCCGAAGAATCTTAAAGATACTTCGCACTTTCGAAAAATGTGAGGGGTTAATGTGTCTTTACACTTAGATGCACAGCCGGGAAAACACGAACGCGTTTTCGAACAGACACAAAGCACATCTCCCAACTTGAGAAGGGATAATGTGTCTGCAGTGTTTATCTGCACATTTTGCCCATTCCCGAAGAATCTTAGAGATACTTCGCACTTTCGAAAAATGTGAGGGGTTAATGTGTCTTTACACTTAAGATGCACAGCCGGGAAAACGCGAACGCGTTTTCGAACAGACACAAAGCACATCTCCCAACTTGAGAAGGGATAATGTGTCTGCCTATTGCGCTTTTCTAACTGTTGGCTGTGCAACCTCAATTCGGCGGATATTTGCGCCGACGTTGGTCAGCTTTTGTATAATATCCTCGTACCCGCGGTCAATATGATGTATATCTTCGATTTCAGTTGTACCCTGCGCCACAAGTGCCGCGAGCACCATCGCCATTCCTCCGCGCAAATCCGTGGCTTTCAACGGCGCCGCCATCAACCGGTCAACGCCTTGAATTACAGCAACCTTGCCATCCACCTGTGCATCAACACCCATTCGGCGAAGCTCCTCAATATAACGAAAACGGTTATCCCACACACCTTCGGTCATGATTCCCGTACCACTCGCCAATGCAAGAAGCACAGCGAACTGCGGTTGCATATCGGTCGGGAAACCGGGATGAGGCATGGTTTTTACATTACACTGACGAAGTGCAACATTTCGGCGAACCCGTATTGCATCGTCCATTTCCTCCAGCTCGACTCCCATTTCGTCCAGTTTTGCGGAGATTGATTCAAGATGCTTAGGAATCACATTGCGGATGAGGATATCTCCTCCTGTCAACGCCGCCGCAACCATATAGCTGCCTGCCTCAATTTGGTCGGGAATGATGGAATAGGTCGTACCTTCCAGCTGCTCTACACCGTACACCTTGATGACATCGGTGCCTGCACCGCGGATGTCCGCGCCCATTGAGTTCAGGAAGTTGGCAAGATCAACTATATGCGGTTCCTTCGCGGCGTTTTCGATGATAGTTGTGCCCCGCGCTTTTACCGCTGCTAAAACAATATTTACCGTCGCGCCAACTGACACCATATCGAGGTAAATCGAGCTGCCCACCAAACGGTCACAACTTACCTCAGTGATGCCGTTTTCGACACGCGGAATGACAGCACCTAACGCCGTGAAGCCTTTTAGGTGCTGGTCAATTAATCTTACGCCAAAATCGCAACCGCCCGGCATGGGCACTCGCGCCACACCAAACCGTCCCAGCAACGCTCCCAAAAAATAGCAGGACGCGCGCATTTTTCGCGCAAGGTCATGCGGAACCGAATAGTTGTGGATGGTACACGGGTTGATTTCTACCGAATTTTTATTTATATAACGCACACCGGCACCCATGAATTCCAAAATTTTCAATGTTGTGGAAACATCTGCAATGCATGGTATATTTTCAATCCGGCAAACGCCATCCGAAAGAATTGCCGCGGGCAATATCGCCACTGCCGCGTTTTTTGCTCCACTTATATCAACGGTACCGCAAAGTCGGTTGCCGCCAACGATTTCATATTTTTCCAACAAGTACACTCCCCATAAACGGCTGCTCTGCCGCTTCTTTTGAACGAATCGCACACTTTAACGAATTTTATAACAAGTTTTAATGTTTTTATTATACCACCATGTCGCGGAAAAACCAACCCTTAAAAAAGAAAAATTTTTGTAACTTGTAAACAAATGTTTGAAATGCGCTATATGTGGCGTTGGGCAATGCATGCATTAGGCGCGGAGACAGGAATCCGCAGCATTCCATACACCTTGCATACTTGAGAATTATTTTGTTTTCGGGTATATTTTTATTTGATTTTCCATATACGTTCTGCATAATCGCGGATTGAGCGGTCTGCCGCGAATACTCCGCTTTTTGCCGTGTTCATCATTGCCATTTTTGCCCATTTTTCGCTGTCGGCATAAAGCTCGCCCGAAACCGTGCGAATGCGCGCATAATCTTCAAAGTCGGCGAGCACCATGTACGGGTCTTTTCCGATTATTGAGCCGGCGACCTCGCTATAACTCCGTCCCTGGAAGCCTTTTGTCATATAATCTATCGCGCGGTGGATGTTTCCGTTGGAGTTGTACAGACTTTGCGGGTTGTAGCTGTCGCGTTTTTTCAACTCATCCACTTCCGATGCTGTCATTCCGAAAATCAGGATATTATCATCGCCGACCGCGTCATAAATTTCGACATTTGCGCCATCCATTGTGCCCAGTGTTACTGCACCATTCATCATCAGCTTCATGTTGCCTGTTCCGCTCGCTTCGGTGCCGGCAAGCGAAATTTGCTCGCTTATATCAGCGGCCGGCATCAACAGCTCGGCAAGCGATACACTATAATCCTCAAGATATACCACCTTCAGCTTGTCGCGTACCGCGGGGTCGCTTTCAATCTCCCGTCCCAGCGCGCATATAAAACGGATTATCTCCTTTGCAAGATAATATCCCGGTGCGGATTTTGCCCCGAAAAGGAAGGTGCTTGGCACAAAATCCATTCCCGGATTCTCTTTGATTGTCAGGTATGTGTGCAGGATGTGCAATGCGTTCAAGTGCTGGCGTTTGTATTCATGCAGACGTTTTACCTGTACATCGAAAATCGAATCGGGGTCAACCTTTATGCCGTTTTTATCGGCAATATATTTTGCAAGACGTACCTTGTTGGTGCGTTTAATCGCCATAAAATCGGCACGCGCCGCCGCATCATCAACATATGGTGTAAGCTTTTCCAGCTCGGACGCATCCAGCACAAAACCGCTGCCGATTTTGTCAGTAATATACTTTGTCAATCCCGGGTTCGCTTGGCACAACCATCGGCGGTGAGCGATTCCGTTGGTGACATTACAGAATTTATCCGGCATTACGGAGTATGCATCGGAAAACACGTCGGTTTTTATGATCTCGCTGTGCAATGCGGACACTCCGTTGACCGAATGTGCCGCCGCTACACACAGGTTCGCCATTTTTATTACGCCAAAGCTGATTATCGCCATTCTGCCGGCTTTTTGTGTGTCGTTGTTTGTGGATTCCATAATAAATTTGCCAAACCGGTCGTTGATTTCCTTCACAATCTGGTAAATACGCGGCAGGCGTTGTTTGAACAGGTCCTCCGGCCATATTTCCAGCGCTTCCGCCATTACTGTATGATTGGTGTACGCACAGCAACGTGTGACATTGCTCCACGCATCGTCCCATGAATATCCGCATTCGTCCATTAACACACGCATAAGCTCCGGAATCGCGAGCGTCGGGTGGGTGTCATTGATATGAATTGCAACCATTTCGTGCAGGTTGTCCAATGTACCGTATACATCCAAGTGACGGCGCACAATATCTTGTATTGATGCCGAAACCAGAAAATATTGCTGGGACAGTCGGAGTGATTTGCCTTCGCGGTGATTGTCCGCGGGATACAACACCTGTGTTATGACCTCCGCCATTGCCTTTTGTTCCATCGCACGCATATAGTCGCCCTGGTTAAACAGCGACATATCCATGCCCGGTGCCGTCGAACGCCACAGGCGCAGTGTCGATACTCCGCGTCCGTCCTTGCCAGCGACCATCAAATCATACGGTTGGGCAATTACTACCGCGGCATTTTCATGTACCACGTGGTGGAAGCCGTTGTCGTCCCACCATTCATTGATTTGTCCGTCAAAATATACTTCCTTGGCTAATTCCGGGCGCGGCAACAGCCACACCTCGCCGCCCGGAAGCCAAAAGTCCGGCAGCTCGGTTTGCCAGCCTTCCACCAGTTTTTGGCGGAAAATGCCGTATTCATAAAGAAGGGAGTATCCTACCGACGGAATTGACGCTGTTGCCAGTCCGTCGAGGAAGCACGCCGCCAATCGTCCCAGTCCGCCATTACCAAGTCCTGCGTCGGGTTCAAGCTCATACAGACTGTCGAGTTTTACACCGTATTCCGCCAGCACTTTTTCGGCCTGTTCCGTCATGTTAAGATTGTAGAGCGTATTTTTTAATGAGCGCCCCATCAAAAATTCCATGCAGAGGTAATATACCTGCGGTTTGTTTTCCTGATGAGCATCGTGAATATATTGAACCCGCTGGCCGCGCATGACATCCCGCAGCACAAGTGCCAATGCGTTGTAAAAATTTTCGTTGGTCGCGTTCGCCGGCTGAACAGAAAAGTTGTGCATCAACTTCATTGGCAGCTGTTCTGCCAACTCTGATATGGAAATTGCGGGTTTTGTTCCGTCTTGTTTCTTTTTGGCGGTTTTGGGCGCAGATTTAGCCGCAGATTTAGTTACCGCCTTGGTTGCCGGTTTTTTTGATGATGGTTTGGCCGCTGTTTTTTGGGTATTAGTAATCTCATTTTTATCCGAATTTTTAATTGGTTTCGCCATTATTAATCACAAGCCTTTCAATCACAATGCTTTTTGTTTTTTAAACAGATGTTTTTCATAAAAGTGGATAAACGCGCGCCAAAAAGGTTGCACCGTCATTGCGGGCTTGCAGTACAAGACACGGCTGCAACAACGAAAAAGCTCCTTTTGTCCACTCACTTTTTTATTATACAGTATATGTCAAGATATTTCAATATGCTATATTGCCCAAATTGTTGTATTTTAGGGCAGTTTGTATAAATATTTTCCCTAATTTTGCAGAAACACGCTGTAAGTTTGGCGCAAATATATAAAAATCGCCTATTATCTTGTTGCAACAAACTTGCGATGGGATTAATTGCCGCATTGCCGTTTTACTGCTTTGACCGCTTATTGTTTGCGACGAAATTGTTTCGAATTTGTAAAAACGTAGGAAAATATTGGCTTTTTTGAGTTTTTTATCAATTTTACCTTGAAAAAGAGCGCGAGATTGTGTACAATATAAGCAATTGGATTTTAAAAATGAGAAAAGTACTTAAATGTAGAAGAGGGGAAGTTAATATGTCCAATCGGCTTTTTCAAGGCGTTGTTCATCAAATGAAGGACTCTATCGACCGCGTTATCGGTGTTGTTGATGAGAC
>JGI994J12354_10000535_pt1 | contig 37819 bp, 37 predicted proteins | sample IntmicLarv3ML3BL_FD_12354 | JGI IMG/M metagenome (IMG submission 12354) | reverse complement strand
CGGGAAACGCATTTTCTACCCGGATATGATCTTCCGAGGGCCGCCGTACTTCACGGCGGGCGCGGTAGGACAACTTAACATTTTTCATCTGTACAGCATTTCCGATATAAATCTCATCGGAAAGCATTCTGGCCACGCTGCCCTTTGTCCAGTTATCGTGACGAAGAAACCCTGAACCCGGCTTGTTCTTTCGCTGACGGTATACCTTTGGCGGATCGATACCGGCGGCATTCAACTCCTTGGCGATGCGGTGATGCCCCATGCCCTGCCGCCGCAGTTCAAACATCAGCCGCACATTATCCGCCACGTACTCGTCGATGATGAGTGTCGTTCGATTCACGGGATCACGCTTGTAACCATAGGTCGCCTTGCCAAGTTTATGCCCTTCCTTTGCTTTCGCCGTAAATACAGAGCGGACACGGTCACTGAGATTTTTGATGTAAAAATCGTTCATCGCGTTTAAAAATGGAACGATGTCATTCTCGCCGTTCTCCGTATCCACGCCATCCGACAGCGCTACAAACCGGCAGCCCAGCGCGGGAAGCTCATCCTCCAAGTACCGGCCTGCTTCTAAATAATTTCTCCCAAATCTTGAGAGGTCCTTCACAAGCACGAGATTGATATGCCCCTGCCGTGCATCCTCCATCATTTCCAAGAACGCCGGCCGGTTGAAGTTCCCGCCCGTAAATCCGTTGTCGATGTAAAACCGGTAGACCACCCAACCGGGCATGATGTCGATAAATTTGGAGAGCATCTCCTGTTGATTTTCCACGCTGTCGCTATCGCTGGCATCATCCTCAAAACTCAAACGGACATACGCGCCGACCTGATATAGTTTGCTCATACGCGCATCGCCTCCTTCACAAAGGCGTTGCGCATGTCCTCGTTTTCGGATTCGCCTACCGCACACAGCCCGTCGATATCACCCACATAATTGTAAATGATTTTGACATCCTGTGTCTTTTTGCCTTGCAAGGTATAGGTGTCGCCGATTGCAATACGGTCAACCAACAGCACAATCGTCTGCGCGTCCAGTGTTTCCAGCCTCGCATAGGGCTTGATAAGTCCCGCCCATCTCGTCGCGTTGTTTGTGTTCTGCTTTACGCTGCGGATTTTCTTTTCGAGGGCTTGCGCGGCGTTTTGCCGTTCCACACGCTCCTGCTCATACTTTTGAATCAGATTGCGGAATACGGTTTCAGGTACTGTGCCAACCAGCCGATCTTCGTACAACTTTTCAATCAAACGGTTGAGCATGGGAAGCCGGTTCTTATGGCTCTTCAATTCGCTCTGGAAATTGGCCCGTTCGGTTTCCGTTTCGTCATTTTGCTGGCGCAAAATTTCCCGAACGATGCGCTCTTCATCGCACTGCACCATTTGGGCGTGGCTGCGGATTTGCTCCGCGACGATAGCCATCAGATCGTTTTCGCCAATCAGATGTGTGGTGCAGGCTGTTTTGCCGCACCGCGCGTAGCTGCCGCAGATGAAACAAGTACGTCCATACAAAGAGCCGTCTGCGCGGGTGCGCCGTTTGTTGTGCAGCCGCATTTTGTAGCCGCAATCCGCACAGACGAGAATCCCGGAAAAGATGCTGACATCGCCGTTTTTCTGCGGGCGCGGCTGGTAACGCTTCTCACCGATTTTCCGAGTGCATTCCCACAGTTCAAGCGGGATGATGCCCTCGTGCGTACCATCCGAACGAATCCAGTCCTCTTTCGCTTTTTTGATAAGCTTGCTGTTTTTGTACGAAACAGTACCGCTTTTCCCTTGTACCATGTTTCCGATATAAACCTCGTTGTTAAGCAGAAGCCTGATCGTCGCGTCGCTCCACGACCGAAGCGTGGCGCGCGGGTTTTGGCTGTTTTTTTGTTGGTAGAAATATTCATTCGGCGAGATGATACCCGCTTCGTTCAAATGATAGGAAATGGTCTTGTAGCCCTTGCCCTCCGCGCGAAGCTGAAAAATCTTCCGCACGATGGCCGCAGCCGGTTCGTCAATGACAAAACGATGTTTATTCTCCGGGTCTCGGCAAAAGCCGAACGGCGGCATAGAGCCGATGAATTTCCCGTCCTTGGCACACATCCGCTTGACCGCGCGAACCTTTTTGCTGGTATCCTTGGAGTGCTGTTCGTTCAGCCAATTCCGAAACACCATCATCTCGTCCACTTTCTCGTTCAGCGAAATGAGTTCGCAGCCGTGTTCGGGCAGAAGCACCTCAGCCAGATTGCCTACTTCCAAATAATTTCTACCAAGCCTCGATAAATCCTTAATAAGCAAGGTGTTGATGCGCTTGCTTCGCACATCCGCAAGCATTTTTTGCAACGCCGGGCGGTTTTGATTCGTTCCCGAAAAACCGTCATCAATATATGTGTCGATTAGCTCCCAGCCGTTTTCTTTAACATGTTTCGTCAATATCAATTTCTGGTTTTCGATACTGACAGACTCGCCCGCACGAGCATCTTCATTGCTCAAGCGAACGTAGATACCAACCTTGTGTTCTTTTTCTGCCGCCATATATGTATACTCCTTTGTGGGCTGATTATGGTCGTCGTTCTCACAGTTTATAGCGGAAATTGGTTTGTGCATAGCCTATGCTGAAAAGCCTGTTTTGCCCGTGTTCTCGCTGTAAACTGTGAGTTAACGCCATCGCCGTGGCGGGATGTCGGCAATATGATTTTACTCTTCCATGTTACCATAAACCGCCTGATTTTGCAGCGTGTTTGCGGAAAAATTTATATTTGTTTCGTCTTTTGATAACGATACCGTTTGCTTATAGCAAGACGGTTTCCTATAGCAGAACGGTTTCCTATAGCAAAACGGCTTCGTCAGCAGCGTCCCGTAGAACGCGGCGCACTGTTAATTCCTCAAGCGCGTTTTTCAGGTCAAGGTTTCCTTTGAAAACGCTTGTGACGCGATAGTGCTTATCATCTATGACGACCTCGCGGTATGAGGTGAAGCAATCGGTTTCGGGCAATAGATTTTGTGCCGATTGAGTCGATTGAGTCGATTGTGCTGATTGTGCTGATTGTGCTGCTGACGCGGATTCTATTATGCGCATATGGCGGGCACCCTTTCTCAAGTTTGTATATAACATGTTAAAATGTATGAAAAACAGAATTTGTCCTATTCGGTCAAGCCGAAATACGCGGCCGATTTGTGTTCGCGCATAAATTTTTCCACTGCGACAATATCCGATGTAACCCTCCGTCTCGGAAGCGCATCCAGCAGACAACTATGAAACGGCGCGCCGAAATACGCGCGGATATCGAAGAACGCGCAAACACCGGTATCCGACACAATACGGAGTATCCGTCCATCGCCTTGCTTCGCTTTCACAAGCATATCCGGCTCAAGCACCTTGATTCTGTACTCGTGCGCGTCGCCGTACAGCGACCGCTCGTAGTCGCCAATCGGATCAGGCACCGCGAAGGGCAGCTTGACGATGATGAGTAAAGACAGCGAATCGCCGGGGATGTCGATACCCTCCCAAAGAGAACCGGACGCAAGCAAAATGCCGTTGCCGCTGGCTTTGAACCGGTCGATGGCCGTGGTGTCGCGCCGCCCCATGCGGAACAGGGGGAACGGTATGCCGTTTGCGGAAAAGCGCTTGGAAAGAATGGCGTAGACCTGACCCATGACGTTGTAGGAAGTGAACAGCATGGCGGCGTGGCCGTGCGCGGCGATGATGAGTTTTTCGGCTTCGTCTGCGATGGAGGTGATATAGGCTTTGTCTTTATTGTTCGGATAGAGCGTGTTGGGGCTGAGATAGAGCAGAGAGTTTTTGGCGTAATCAAACGGCGACGCCATGCTTGTCTCTCTTAATAAGGAAGGTTTCAGATGTGACAGTCCCAAAGATTGCTTGGTGCGGGAGAAGTCCGCGCTGTTGCCGTTTGCCGCGCTTTTCACGCCGGCCGACAGCGTGCCGGAGGTGAGAATAATCGGTATGCCGCTCGACCAGATGTCGCGGTGCAGAAGTTCGTTGAGGTTTTTCGGGATGGCGTGCAGGGATATCGGTTCGCGGTCGTCGGAATCGTTTGTGTTTACAATGCTCTGGAGTGTAACTTTTGTATCTCCATCAACCCGAACCCCTTCGACCCAGCAAACAAGGTTGGTGTGATCCATCAACGCGGCCGCCCGTTCCCGCAAATTCTTTAACGCCCAAACCGTCTGCGACAGCCTCTCGCGGAATCGTGTCTGCACATGACTGTCGGGCAAGACTTCAATCAACATGTCCGCGATTTTGACGATGTTCTGCAAATGGCGGTTTGTGTCCGTGTCCATGACGGCGGGGAAGCGGTCGGATTCGTCAGCAGTATTATCGGTGGTGTTTGCGGTTGCGCTGTTCATGCCAATACCTTTTTTGCCAACACCATTCGCATTGGCGGCATCCGCTTTGACTTTGTTTATACGAATGTTTTCCTCCAGCCGCCGAAAAAGCGAATGGCTCTGCTTCTCCAACTTCTTGGCGCGGCGGTGGATGTTCAGCCCGGAAAGCGATTTCCCTTCGGTGAAGCTGTGTATGTACTCGGTCAAAATTGGAATCTCCTCCGCGTTCAATGCAATGCCATACATCTGCCGTGCCGCGCCGAGGAACTTGTGCGCCTCGTCGATGATGACGGCCTGATAGTGCGGCAGCAGCGGACGCTTTTGGCTTGCCCGGTGGATGGTGTCCGCGAGAAAGTAATTGTGGTTGGTGATTTGGAAATCAACTTGTGGATCGTTTGCGTCATTTCGGTATTTTTGGTAACGGCAGAGGTTTGCGTTGGCGAAATGGCAGCCTGTGGCGGATTGCTCTCTGCGCGAGTGACCAAAGTGGCGACCGTGCCGCCCGCCGCTGCCTTGTCCGTTATTCTGCCCGCCGCATTGCCCCGACACGCAAATCTTCCGCTTCATAAACGGCGTGAGCGCCTCCGCGTCTGCAAGGTCGCAGGATACATCGCTGTCCATCAACGGTCGAATCAGCGCCGCCGTTTCCTTGTCCGTCGTAATAAGGAAAGAACGGAGCCGTTTCTCGCATATGAAATGTTCCTTACCCTTGCGGATGACGCATGTGATGGGTGAAGTAATGATGCCGTTTTTCATGAGAATGTCGGACAGCGCGGGGATGTAGTCCTGTATAATCGCCCGTTGGAGCGCGATGCTGGAGGTGGCCACCACCACAGGCATTTGGGCGCTTGCGGCGTAATCCTGCTTGGGATAGTGGCCTTTCAGCCAGAAATCATTTTGCCGGCTTCGCTTGGCGAGTATGGCGGCGGTCAGATAGGCAAGTGTCTTGCCAATGCCGACACCGGCCTCTGCCAATGAAATGGAGCGTTGGCACATAGTTTGCAAAATATGTTCCGCCAAACCGCGCTGGTTCTCTCGCAGGGGGAATCCGTGCTGCGGGAATATATTGGTGAAGATGGTGTTCTGGATATCAGCCAACTGCTTGTCCGAGAGGTGTGCGCAGAGGGTGGTGTCTATGTTTAGGCCGGGTGCATTGCTGTGTATAGCGTCATGGTCAACACTAAGCCCGACATTTGTCCCCGGTGCGGGGTTTGTATCATTGGCATCATTGGCACCACTAGCACCGACACCAGCAACAGCACCAGTGCCATCGTTTGTATTGACAATAGCTGACTTATAAATCTTCACGGCCATATTAACATGCGCTTTGTTATACATATTCCCATAAACCGTCTTGTCCAACGGCACTGTTCGTCTGGATATGGTTGCCGATTCGCCGGTGGTGAGGTTGACGGCGATGTAAGCGTAGCACTTGGGTGCTTGCCGTTCCAGCAGAACGCAGCCGTGGGCTGTAAACAGCGGTAGACCTTTCGAGAGATACTCTGCCGGGATGTTGGTCGGCAGCTTGTATGAGATGGCGTGTGCGTGTTTTTCATAATCAACGATATCTTGCGACCGTTTCGGGGTGAGTGATTTTTTAGGTGCTGCGACTTTTTCGGGTTTGGAAACCTTCGCAGCCTTGTCTTTTGAACCGATTTTGGTAGGCAATTGAAATCCCTCCGTTTCGTAAAGAATCAATCGGCTTCGCGGCTTGATGGTGCGCCGCCTGTCCATTCGGACACGCGGCGCAGTAGTCAAACCGCCAAACCAAAGTGCTTGTACAGTGTGTGGGTTTGCGGTGAGTAGCAATAATGTAACTGCATGAAAAGGTGTTGCATAAAACATATCGTTCTGATTATGTTTCATTGATGTAAAGTAATATGGCAAAACGGACGGCCAAGCACATCACGCGCCTGAACCCATGAATGCCCCCTCCGGCCTTTTTCAGCCAGAGCGGTGCTTCCGCTGCGAATCACTCCTACTACCGCAGCCCCCGTTATAGTTAGGATCGGGGAAGTCTCATTGTCGCCAGACACTTTTTTCTGCCGGTTCTCCTGCGCGAAGCGTTTTCAGAAAACGCTGTAACGAGCAAGAAAAAAGGGGCGCTCGTCCCGCCCCGGTTTTGCACAATAAAGTGCTGACACCGGGTGGGAGTCATGGCGCGTTGCGTTCGACGGAATGTATCCGAAATGCCGGTATGACAGGTTTTGCGGCCCGTGTTTTCCAAGGTTCGGTGAAAAGGTTGAATTTCCCCTTCACTATTTATCCATTGGCAGAGCCTTGGTGAGTACCGAAATCATTAAATTTCTATAAATTTCTTTAGCGCTTCAAGCGCTCTGTGTTTCCGCTTGTTAACTCCCTTCTGCGAAATCCCCAAGATTGCCGCCGCTTGGCGTTCGCTGATTTCGTCAAAAAACAGCATTTCAATCAACTCACGTTCCTGCGCAGACAACTTGGCCAAAGCACTGTGAACAGCATTCGAAGAAACACGCCGAATAACCTCATCCTCAAGCAGCTCTTGCTCCTCCGAGAAATCCATGCCAATGCCCATCATGCGTTCGAGCGAATCCTCCTTGGCGGGCGTATATCCAATAATCTTGCCGTCCGCGTCGCGGATAGGCGTTTCAGCCTTGATGTCATGTTCGAAATACCGCATCCGCCGTTTGCCGCGATAGTAGCAAAGATACTGCTCCTGTGTAACCTCCACCAGCGTCTCGTTGACACGTATGTAATGCTTGCTCCGTTCCATACCATTTCCTCCAATCGATTTTGAGTTACAAAAATCGGTTGGAGGAAGGTGGGGATCGGCAATTGAAGCAACATTTCTTGGTTCTGTGACGCAAATATATTTTTTTCATCATGGGCAAAATGGATTGGACTCCATTATTATTTTTAACACGAAGGCGCTTTCTGTTTGCGTGATTATAAATTGCAAGAACATAAAAAAACGCCGCACTTCCATGTTTTGGAAGTGCGGCGTTTTTTATGATTTTTGTATTGATTTATTCGTTGCAGTTTATAACATTTAATCGTACCCTTGTTGTGCTGCTAAGAATATTTGCAATCAGGAAGCCCCAATCTTACACACTGTTCTAAGCACAAATAGAAGTTTTCTTTTACAGAACATCCCTTTGTTCAAGGTTTGCACAATGAAATGGCTGCTACTTTTTGTTGCATTGCACTCTGGATGAATCTACAAAATTCAAGATCCATTTGCTTCATTCTTTCGATAAGAGTAATCAGCCTTTCTTTTTCCTTTGCCCTACTTGTTGTTTTGTACTTTATCGCCAAATTTCTCATTCTCAACGTTTCGCTAATAAGGTTTTCACAACGAAGAATAGCAGCATCGGCAAATTGTAGCGGTAAAAATTTATTATCAATCAGAAATTTTATACGGATTCGCCATGCCAACTTATGGTCGTATAGTATATGATATGGGCGAATATTTAAGGGGCTATGTATTTTTGTTGCCAGCACATCATAATATTCCAAACCATAATGATGATGATTTGTATTATAACGCGGTTCTTGATACTTGATACCAAAGCTGTCAATACCGTTTATATAATCTTGTAAATACCGTGTAAACAATTCTTTATTGAAGTTATACCTGTTTTCACTGATTTTAAGCAGCATCATCCACGTAATATCTCGTGGCTCAGTATCGGGTATTTCGGAAAATAATGCCGAATACCCTTTGTTAACCTCAGAATAAGATGCTGTGGTCTGCACAAGTTTCCCATCTTGAAAAAAATCTGATAGCATGACGGTCTTCTTTTCTGCATCAAATCCGTAAATCAGCAAACCGTGTTCAAGATGCCGCTCATGGTAATAAGGTGATTCGCTTATATAGAACCAATCCAAAGGGGCAGATACATAATAGCCTTTTTCTATATTGAACTCAATAAAGTCTGTCAGTGCCTGTGGCGCATTAAACATATCGAATCCATTAATAAGCTGGTATTCAAGCAGTGGGCACTTCACCATTTTTTCGTCATAGAAAAAACCAGTTGCATCGATGTCCTCATCGTCGCATGAAACCAATTGTATGAACCGATCACAGAACCACGGAAGAAACATTTCGGTTTGAGGCCACAAAATAGATAAAATCGTTGCGATGCTTGGATATGATGTAATTGGTGGATATGACACAGGGAGCGTCTTTTTCATCTCGATACACCTCGCATTTTAATTGCTGCAGTTTGATTCCATTGGATCTTGTTGATTTATAGGATGCCGCGGCTATCAATTCCTAAATGATTTACGCTTTTCATCAGCGTTTCAATATCGATAATCCTGATAGACGATACAGACTGTTCGGTTGCACAAACATGACAGATAGCGTCAGAGTCATGGTAAACTGTATGATAAATTAATCGTTCTTTTTCATTACCGTCGAATACGCTAAAAGAAGGCAATGGTTTATGTAATCCCTTGCCCTCCCATTTTATATGACTCTCTTTTTTTGTCCAGATCTCATAAAAACGCAGTGTGTGGTCTTTAGTTTTTATGTATTCCGTTTCGTCCGATGTAAAAAATCTTTCCGCTATTTTTATGTCAATTGGCTTCATAAGTTCAATGTCTATGCCGACAGGTTCATTTGCTATGACACAAACAACATAATGGCCAGCATGAGACACATTAAAATGTATGCTAGGTGTGTTGACCAGAAACGGCTTACCATAAGCATTAAACGAGAACTCAAGCTGGTTGTTGTTTAATCCCGTTACGCGACAGATCTCAATACGTGTTAGGACATCACCCAACAGGCAGTTTTGAGTATCTCTTTTGAAACGAAATTTGTTTATTCTTTCTTGCCTTTCTAGTGAAACCATCGAAAGTAAGGTGTCTATTTCACTTTGCTCTAATTCCGACGGTGTTATGAGAATAATAGCTTTCAGCACATTCGGTATCCTTTCAAGCAAAGTTCTTTCGCTCATATTGCTATTGCGCTTTCGATTTCACTTCATAGTATTATCAAACTCTGAATTTAAGCATTTTTACAGTATTTTTGCGTTCGGAAATGATTTCATTAACGTAGTTTTTACATCGTTGTTCTTACTTGTGCTATAAAATTCAATGGCTTTGATTTCGTGATTGTCTTTTATAAAAGCCATCATCTTTTCTTCAAGCTCTCGCCCTAACGCGCGGCAGGATAAATTGAATAAGGTTAAAGAGTTTCCTTTGACCTCTACCGCTCCTACAAGACCCAAATCCGAAAAGCGGTCTGATGCAGAGAACGAATATAGCTTGATGTTGGGATGGTTTATTCTTTCTTTGATTTCAACAACGGTATATCGTTTCCCGTTCGTACATTTATTTGTACGTTGGGAAAGCTCCGAAATGCGGCTAAATTCAATCGGTAACACTTCGTGAATATCTATCTTGATTTCAAGGGCTTTTATGTACTCACTATAACTTTCATAATGTGACTTTAAGGTTTCTCGAGATTGATTGGTACGGTAAGTTTCGTTCCGTTTTTCAATGTCCTTTATGCTGATATTGCTTTTTAAATTAAAACAAGACAACCGATTATAAACCGAATCTCGCTGATATATAACTGCGGTTACTTCCGGCAACATGGATTTTACAACTTCAACCTCAACGGGCGAATCGTCAACAAATACTATGCTGTCAAGGCTGATGTTCAGCGTTTCCGCTATTTGCTTTATGTTGTCCGGCTTGTTCTCCCAATTCACTTGAAAACAAGCGATATGTTCCTCCTTCAAAAGCATTTCGCTGTGTTCGCGGAACATAGTCAAAACGTCGGACAAATCGTTTTTGCTGCAAACGGCAAGGATAACGCCGTGGTAATACAACGACAAAACGAACCGTTGGAAATCTTGATAAGGCCGCCCGAATCCGCTCCCGCCGAGTTGGATATTTTCTATGCCATCTTCAGAGAGAATACCTCCCCAAAGAACGTTATCGCAATCCAGTACAAGGCATTTCTTTGTGATACCTTTTTCAATAAAATACTGCTTGTGGATTTCCTTTGCGGCGGCTTCGACTAACGCTTTGGAATACGGCGCGCTCCAACGATATTTACTTTTTGAATCATAAGCGTTAGCGACACTGATCTCCGCGATTATTCGTTTTAAATCAATGAAAGACACACTATCTTTTATTGTACCGCTCAATTCAATATTTATTTTATCAACAAGCGCGTCGTAATGATAGCCTGAAACAACGGAGTGCCTTAAAAAATAATCTTCGAATAGAAACCAAAGAATATGAGCGTTTTTATATACCTGTAGGTCAGTGAATAACATATTACATGAAAAAACTACTTTTTCAATGATTTGTTTTTCTGTCGCAGTTTGTGAATATAAGGTATTCCAAATATTTGAAAATGCCGTACCTATATTCAACCACACCACTACCATATCAGAATTCTCAAGCTGTTTTCGGTGTTCATCATCATTTTGTTCACCATATTGAATAGGGTATATTTTTATATCCTCACCAAAATACGACTTTATTAACGGTGGAAAATATGGGTCAAAAATTATATCTGATATTACAGTAATATACAAATCAAGTGTTTCACCTCTATTCATTCGGATTCTCCTTCCGTGCTTTTCTTTTCTAAAACGTCAGATACAATGTTTGCTATTTTCATCAATGTATTCGATTGAGTCATTAATAAACATTCGTCTGGATATTCAATATCAAAATCAGATTCCAAAGTAACAACAATGCTGATGAATTTAACAGAATCCATGCCAATTTGTTGTAAGTCATCTTGCATATTATTATTGTTTAACTCAATATCCAACGTAGAATTCACTACACGTATAACTTCTTCTTCAATATTTATCATCATAACACTCCCTTATCAATTTGTTTTTATCAAGTTTCCCATTTTGAGTTATAGGGAAAAGATGCACTTTTATAAATTTATGCGGTATATGAATAGGCAATAAACGAGATTCTAAAAACACACGCATATTCCTCACATCTATTTCAAGAGGAGAAATATAAAAACAAATTAATGAGGTGTCTTCGTATAACACAATACAATCATCAATTTCGTCTTTGTCGTACATGAGTACAATGTTCTTAATTTCATTTAGATCAATTCGGACGCCGCCAATCTTTTTTTGATCGTCTTTTCTACCAATCAAAAACAAGTTTTCTTCTTTGATATATCCCAAATCACCTGTGGCGTACCACTTTTTATTATTTTTATTAATTCCAAATGTCGGACAATCTTTATCATTACAATACCCATGCGTCATATAATCAGTTTCAATATATACCTCACCAATTTCGCCTGCACTACATTCTAATGAAACATCTTCATTCATTATATATGTTTTTGTGTTATTAATTGGTTTTCCCACTGGAACAATATCGTCTGAAAAATCACTTGGAATACATGAAAATACTTTCGCAAGCGTTGTTTCGGTGGGGCCATATAAATTCACTAATATAGTACGGTTGTTATAATTTAAATACCAGTTTTTAACAAGATTTGGGGGTAATACTTCCCCGGCGATTAGTACATATTTGAGTTTTACAAAATGGTTTTCCCCAAAATTAAAATTCATTAAACTTTTTAATACCGAGGGGGTAGTATGCAAGTATGTAATATTAGATTCATGCAGAAAATTTCCAAAGAGCCGCGGAACCAAAATAACATTTCTATTTGCTAAATGTATCTTTGCTCCAGAGTATAACGGGGTGAATATATCTCTCAAATATGGATCGAATGCAGGCGACGTCATTTGAGCAAAAACATCATTTTCGCTTACACTAAATTCATTTTTCTCCCACTCGATAAAGTGTAATAGACTTTGATTCTTACCTAAAACGGCTTTGGATTTACCCGTTGAGCCGGATGTAAAATATACATAAATAGCATCATTTTCATTAGGATTAGGAAAAACATCAGTATGTAGATAATTTTGCAATATATTTTCTATATATAGAATTTCAATACCTTGTTTTTGGGCAGTTTCGATAACTTTAAGCGGTGTTTTTTTATCTGTTATTAGCAATTGGCTTTCAGATGATATAAAACAATCTAATAATCTACCAATTGGATGTGTAACATCTAATGGCATAAAAATATTCGCTGAAAATAAAACTCCGATCATGCTGTATATGTAATATTCCGATGAAGTAAATATTAAAGAAATTATTTTTTTAGAACAACCCTTTGAAATAAAACAAGAGCAAATCTGCCCAGCTTTATTAAAAAGCTCACCATAGCTTATCGAATCATTATCAGTTATGATTGCGTTCTGATTGTGATACTTTTTAAATGATTTCAATAGAGCTGTTTGGAGAGTCATCTTTGCACCCCCATTTGACTTAGGTTATTAAAAATTTCATTTTCAATTTCAACTATTTCTGCTAACTTATCGTGTATGCTTTTCAATTTTACCTGAAATTCTGAATTTCTATAGTATAGCTTTATGTAAAAATGATTCACTTTTTCAAAAAGCGATCCACTAATTTCAAATTGATTTGCAATTTCTGATAAGTCTACGGTTTTATCATCAAGTATCCATAGATTATTGAGTAAATAACTTAATCCATATCGGCTATCAGCTATAAATTTAAGGACTCTCACATTACTGCAAAGGTAAACATCATCCATGTAATCAAATAAATCGTGTACTGTTTTTATATCTAACAACTTATGCGCAAAGGTAGAAATATCTTCGGTTATTTGTTTGATATTAGAACCTTCATGAATATCATACAAAACCTTGTCGGAGCTTATATCTTTATTAATAGGTTCATGTTGAAATACCCGTATTGTTTTACAACCACGCAAAACATTTTCAAACGGCAATTCCATTTGAAACACATTGAAATAAGGGTCATCACAGACCAAAACCTTATTTTCATGATTCACTTTTATAATGTGAACGTAATGTGGGATATTGAGTTTTTGAAATCCTCTGTGCCAAGGACATTCATAAGAATTAATATGAATAATCACATCTTTACAATCTGTATCTGAAATTAAATGTAACATGTGTTCAACGTTAGAAGAATCAAAAGGAATAATATTTGTAATAAGTCCTTGATACTCATTCAAATATGTATTTTTATGATCTTCTAAAGGAATAGAGAGGGACTTTGATATATCCTTACTGGCATCATATGAAAAGCACCATCCATTGCAAAACATAAGATAATCGGCAATGTGATATTTCTTGCAAATGTTGTATAAACAAAGTTGTAAACAATTCATATGTGAAACTATGTTATCCATTCTTTTTGTCACCAATCTTTTCATTTATTAATTGCATTAAATTTTTCATTGATCTAAGTTTTTTTAAATCTACATCATCAATATCAAATTCTATCTGAAACGTTTCCTCAATTTCAGAAATTAATTGAATAAATTTCAAAGAATCATAACTACCATCAGTTATCAAATCGGTTTCTTCTGTTATTGCGCTTATTTTTATTTCACCTGATAGTTTAGCAATGATTTCATATAGTTTATCCATAACATCAACCTCCTATTTAATCCAATAAGTTTTCAAATATTTCATGCTTGAGTGCATTATTATCTTCTGAAAAAAGGAAATTATAAATAAATTTAATATTAAAATCTCTCAAATTTTCTACCGCATAAGATGTAGACTCAACAAAAATCTTTTCAAACTCATTTCGCAACGCTGGTTCCAACAAACAATAAACAGATATCTCATATTGTCCACTTTGTATGATTTTAATTTTTTCTATATGGATATGGCTATGTTTAAAATAAATAAACCTTAATACTTTGCGAAATATTTCAGTGCCATAATATTTTGTATTGACCAACTTATGCTTTTTTCGGCCGGTTTCCAATATTATGCGGGGAGTATTCAAACCACAAGGGCATGGTTCACGTCTGATTTGCGCTAAATCTCCGAGAAAATATTTGTAAATGGGAAATGCTTTATGTAGGCAACTCGTTATAATGATTTCTCCGATTTTTCCATTTTCTTCGATGATTGCACCTTTTTCATCTACAATATCTACTTGAAGGTACTTATTGTTTACATGTAAATGCCCATGTGAACAATCATAGGCTATGTTCCATACCTCGCGGCATCCATACTGATTAATTATCATTGCGCCGAAATTAGTTGATATTTCGTTGCTTTCTTCATCACTCAGCTTTTGGCTTGTTGTTTCGATGAAAGAAAGATGTAAATTTTGTATGTCTTTAAATAATTGATTTTCATACGCATATTCATATAATTTCCTTAATAATAACGTGGTACACAATAACCATTTTGGCTTTGCTTTAAGCATGTGTTCAAACAATAACGGCATTTGGCTTTTATCCGTACCGCGATAATTTAAAGATTTTAGATATGGGTCAATAGGCTCTAAAAGCAAAAATCCATTATCACTATTGACCAATGGGTACAATAATTTTCTTCTATCAAATAAATACTTCGACTCATATAGCTTTTCATTTGGTGTTTTTAGAATAGTAAATGGCCTTCCAGTGGTACCGGTAGTAGTTTCTAATATCCAATCAACACCATTTTCATTCATTTTTCTATCATGATTCCCCGAAAGCTGGCTGACATCGGAAAACAAAAGGTTCAATTCGTTATTATTCATCTGAGGGAAGAACGTTTTTGGTAGATAATCACGTAAGTTTTCAAGAATATTTGGCTTTGTCATTATGGGTGATTTTTTGTAAACTAAATCAACCTCATCAATACTCATATGGCTAATACCGATATTAGAAAAATATGATGAAAAATATCGGTTATTTTCTTTTAAAAAACAAATTTGTTGAAAAAGTTGTTTCTGATCCATGAATTATCACTCCATTCTTCCTTTGATAGACACAATTATTATAACGAATAGGATTTTTTAATATCACGTAATCCGTTCATTATATCGGTTTTAGGCTCCCACCCTAATACTCTTTTTGCTTTTTCATTACATAACACAGAACGTCTAACATCTCCCAATCTTGGTCCCTGCTTATTAATTGCTACTGAAGTTTCAAAAACTTCTTGAATACAATTATAAACATCCATAATGCAAATTTCATCGGATGAACTTATATTAACAATATCATTGATTGGATTATTAGTCGCTAACATGTTGGCAGTTACAACATCTTTGACATAAACATAATCCCGCGTACAGCCGTTTGGCATATCGTCATATGTCATTAAAATTGAGGGTGTATTATTGATTGTATTTTCCACAAATATTGGAATCACGCCACATTCGCCGTCCTTGATTTGGCGCGGCCCGTAAACATTTCCATATCTTAACCCTGTATATTGGAAATTGAATAATTTTGAGTATAGCTTTATATAATTTTCTCCTGCATATTTTGTAATTGCATATGGCGATTCTAATTGAGGGGCATCGCTTTCACTGGATCTATCATCACCGATGATCTCTTTAGATAATGCTCCTCCAGAAGAAATATAAATAAAGTTTTTAATTGGATATTCTTTACATGCCAAAACAAGGTTTAATAATCCTATTAAATTTTCGGTTACATCGTAAACAGGATTCTCCACAGAATAGGGGACGGATTTTTGTGCCGCATGGTGATTGATTAGCGTAGGTCTGTGTTTGTCTATTATTTCAAATAGCTTTTCTTGATCTCGAATGTCAATATTGTAAATTACAAGATTTGAATTATTTTTTATGCCATCCAAATTTTTAATCTTACCTGAAGAAAGATTGTCTACAACAACAACCTGATACCCCTCCTTTACATATGCTTCTGCCAAATGTGACCCGATGAATCCGCAGCCGCCAGTTAGTAATACGCTTTTTTCCATGATTGACATCTCCTCGTATAATAAGTTTTAGTAGTATAAACCGACCGCAATCGGCTGGCTCATACCCATGATATAATTAACATGAAAAGTTAGAACCTGTATTCGTAAGCGTTTCAGTAGAATATAGAGATGTGAAATGACAACATTTGCTTCTTCCGATGAAGTCGAAACCTCGTAATCTTTTGCAAGGCGGCGGAAACCATTCAGCCACGCAAAGGTGCGTTCCACAACCCAGCGCTTGTGAAGAACTGCCCATTCAGGCTTTATACGCGCTGGAATGTCTACGCAAAGCCCAAGTTTTTCGGACACGGCCGCTTCAAACGTTTTGCGATAACCTGCGTCCGCACAAAATTTCTTGATGGTTGGGTAATATTCACAGGCTTTTGCTGCCGACATTATACCGGATTTTGTATCGTGGATGTTGGCTGCATGCACAACGACCGCAAGCAAATTGCCCATGATATCAACAACAATATGGCGCTTGCGTCCCTTAACTTTTTTTCCCGCCGTCGATCCCTCTTTCATCGGCGGCACAGGTAGTCTTAACGCTTTAGGAATCTATAATCCCATATGTTGGATTAGCTTCGCGACCGGCACTGATGCGGGTTTGTTCAACCAGGCTGCGCAATATGCGTTCCCATAATCCTGTCAATTTGGCGCGTCTGTAAAAGCTCCAAACCGTTGCAAAAGGCGGGAAATCATGCGGCAATAACCGCCATTGACACCCTGCCTTTTCGAAGTACAGTACGGCATTCACCAATTCACGCTTTGCCCATTTACGGGTCCGCACGCCTTGGAAATGTTCTTCAATTTGTTCCCAGTGCGTATCCGTTAGGTCACTGGGGTGTTTTGCTCTTTTTGTAGTATTCATGTTATCCATTATACATTACTTCGCGTATGAATACAAGTTCTTAATCAGGTAAAGTTCTTACATCTCCCGTTGAGCCGAAAGGCTGCTTCATTCAAAGTCTGTTCCCCCGAACCGGCAGTCAGCTTCAAACCGATGGCTGTTTGCTTTGTGTATGGCTTGCCCTTGGCAGTGGGGTTCGCAACAAGCAATTCGAAGCCGGATACTAATATGCGAGGGTGGGAGTGCCTTTTTGCACTTCTTTGGCCGGGGTTTCCTCTTGGTGACTGGTTTTGTTCTTTTTCTTTTTCTTGACTTGTTACCGATGGACTTTAAATTTTTTGACTCAACGAGCCTTTTATATTATATACTACCCATATCATTTTGGGGTAAACGGTTTGTAAAATCTTCAGGGACGAATCTGTGATTCCAATTTTTAATATTTCATCCTCTGAACAAATCACATATCTATAAGACTTTTCTAAAAATAACGACAGTGCTTTTGATTTACTCGGCGCATAATCTATATCTATTATATCGTGAATACAGTTTTTAAATACTTGGTAGGTCGAAGATTGCAAAATTGCTTTGTCAATTATGTAAGAAGTATTTTCTAAAACCACCATGCTTAGGGTATCTAATACAAATACGTCTTGTATGTATAAGCTATCAAGATAGCGAAAATGAAAATCAACCCAACTACTCATTTCGTGTGATTTTTTATTTACGTAACCGACTGGCATAATCACATAATCGTTTTTATTCAAATCATTAAATAGTATCTCGATACTGGAATACGTTTCGATAACAAAATCATCATGCTGTTTCGCAGTCCAATATTCAGTGGCTCGATAACAGTCTGTGGTTTCAGGTCCTAAAGTCTTAATAATAAACATAAATACCTCTGTCTTTCTACACTATTCTAAATATGGCATCTTCTTTGTCGAACCCAAGGTTTTCATATATGACTAAATCAATATGCTTTTGACAGTAATTAATATTTTTGTTTAAAATACTATTTATATTGTTATTAAAATACTGGATAGATTCTAATGGAAAATTTATTTTATCTATTTTTAATTTTTCAATATACTCCATACAAAACTTATATTGTTCTGGCACAAATAATTTGTTATGATTTCCCAATAAGCCATCTTTGATTTCATAGTATATATGTGAATATGATGATAAATTTATATTATCGTCAATATCCAAATTACTTAATATGCTTTTTTTAAATGATAGCGTTTTTGAAATATCATATTTTATTATAGAAATAGAACTTTTTAATATATTAATTGGATCATTTGTAAGTAGATATTTTGAAAAATAATATAAAATTGGTTGCATTTGACATGTTTGAATCATTTCCTTTTTATAATTAAAATCGTATAACCTATTTGACAGTTTTATTAATGGATATTCAAAGTCTATATTTTGTGCTAATGAAGTCATGTTATTATTTTTCAAAATTTTATAATTGCAAATTAATATTGTTAATTCATATTTGTCTAAATCAATAAAATCAATTGATTTTAGCGCATTTTTTGTTTTAACCAATTGATTTTCGTCTATTGATATAATAAAATCAATATCAGATGCATAGTTTCTATTGGCACAATTTCTGAAATCCCCTCTCGTATATGAACCGGTCATAAAAACATCAATTAACAAATTAAGACTTTTACATTTTTCCTTTATTTTTTCTCTAACTTTACTTGCCGTTTTGTATACATTATCATCATATATTGAAGATATAATTGTAAAATCTTTATTGTTCCATCCATTGATATTATTATTTTCGTATATTTTTTTTATTTGCTTTACAATTGGCATATGCGATGGACTAAATAAACTTAAAGCGTATTTATAATCTTTTATAACATAATCATATTTGAATGATAAATTATCAAAATTATTGTTTAGGCAAATATCAAGTTTATCGTTCATAAGATTTGCCATCCATCCTTCGGATTTAAGTGCGGTTTTTGCAACCTGATCATCATTAAATTCAGCTTTTATAATAGGCAAAATCTCTGAAAACATATATAATTCGCTCAAATTCCATAAATTATACAGAAGTTTAAACTTCGTCGGTTCTGATTTATTATTAAACTCATAAATTTGTTTTGATATAATACTAAAAAACATTTTCACTGTTTCAGATACATTTTCGTCACAATAAATAAATAATGATAATTCTCCATTTCGAGCTCCTTTTTCACTTCCGGTAAAAGTACATTCAATAAAAGTTACATTTGCGTATATAAAAAAATGATTATGTAAACACATCATAAAATCATAACTTAATGTTGACATTTCTATACATGTTATTTTGTTATTTTCGAGATACTCTTTAACTATGCTATTATTCCAAAAAGACCATGCTGCATCATCATCTTTTACACAAGAAATAATTATTTGAGCGTTTTTTAATGCAATTTCTATATTGTCAGTTACATAAGAATAATTGTTATTGTTATTTCTTGAATAAATAATCATTTCAAAACAATTACTAGCAAATTTAGCATTATGATATAATGCATTATTAATAATTCCGTTGCCAACCAATACGATTTTTGTTTTCATAAAATACCTTTGCCTTTCATTAATCTTAATGACTATCCAATCAACTCATAACATGATATAATGAAACAAAGAGCGGAGGGATAGTCAATGACACTGATAGACTTTCATAAGTCATATGGAACAGAAGAACAATGCCGACAGTACATGTACGGCCAACGCTGGCCCGATGGCTTTATATGCCCCAAATGCGGACACGGTGAATATTTCAACATCAAAAGCCGACATTTGTATCAATGCAAAGCATGCAATCACCAAGCCTCCATAACCGCTGGTACTATAATGGATAAAACGCGGACACCGCTTGTGAAGTGGTTTCTGGCCATCTATCTCTTTTCATCTAACAAACGAGGCATCCGTGCGCTGTCACTCAAGAGCAAACTCGGCATATCTTACAATACGGCATGGACAATGTGCCAGAAGATACGTTATGCAATGGGTAAGCGTGATGAAAACCACAAACTCGGCGGCATTGTGGAAATGGATGAAGTTTTTTGGTGCCCCCTCGGAAGACGGTAGGCGAGGGCGCGGCACGAATAAAACCGCCGTTATGGTTTCGGTATCTTTGACCAACACAGGAAAACCGCAATGTGCAAAAATGCAGGTAGTTGATACGATCGACGGCAAGACCGTGACGCAATTTGCGCAATTTGCCATTGTCAAGGGCAGCGAGGTTCACACTGACGGCTTGCCTGTCTATACCGCGTTGACCAATAAAGGGTACAGTCTCGTCCGGCAGAAATACGTCCCCAAAAACCAACCGAAGCATTTGTATTGGACTCATATCATGATCTCAAATGCAAAAGCCTTTATAGACGGTACGTTTCACGGCCTAGATTCAGTTGGCAACAGTGCAAAACTCAGCAAAAAGTGATATAATAAAGTAAAAGACACACCAAACAAGAAACGGAGCCGATACACATGACAAACCTCAGCCTTTTCGATTTCGAACCCAGCAAAACGACCTAGCGCGCGCGATTTTTCGAAGAAATCGAGCCGCATTTACCAATAACGGAATGGATTGCATACATATCGCCGTTCTATTACACCGCGACAGAACACGGCGGAAGACCGCCGAAGCCGCTTGAAATCGTGCTGCGGACGTATCTTGTGCAGAATTTTTTTAGTCTGTCCGATGAAGGTACCGAGGACGCGGTGCATGATAGTCTATCCGTACGCAAATTCGTTGGAATTACGATTAACGATGCCGATATTCCGGATAAATCAACCATTTGCCGTTTTCGCAACCTCCTCATTGAGCATGGCATTCAACAAAAATTCTTTGAGCAGGTTGTGAATTCGCTGACGGCAAAGGGTCTGATCATGAAGAAAGGCACAATTGTTGACTCCACAATCATCAAGTGCTCCACGTCAAAGCGCAACGCCGGCAAGTCCTGCGACCCGGAGAGCGCGTGGACAAAGAAGGCCGGCAACTATAAGTGCGGCTACAAATCGCACATCGGTGTTGATGCTAGCAGTGGTCTCGTCACTTCCAACAAGACGACCCCAGCCTCCATCCATGATGTCAATGTCGGCAATGACCTCCTGCACGGCGGCGAGGAAATTGTACTCGGCGACAGCGGCTATTTGGGCATCGAAAACCATCGCAACGCGCTTACGAAACAGAAATACCGCATCATGGCACGCCCCTCGCAGGTTCAAAAACTGCCGGAACCGGAGCAGGCGCAAGCCATGCAGCGCCAGACCACCATCGCAAGTGTTCGAGCCAAAGTTGAACACTGTTTCGCAACGGTGAAACGGCTATTTGGCTGGCGGCGAACCGTATATCGAGGTCTGAAAAAGAATACCGCGAAATTGAATCTGCTTTTTGCGCTTTCCAATCTTTGGAAGGCTTCTCGTTGTGAAAAATTCGTATAATACGCACTGCGTTTGCCGTTTAATCATGTTTTCTTATAATGTGCATTGCCTCGTTTTCGTACATTGTGTGTTCGCCGTTGCGCGTTTGCTCGTTTTGCACCGTTGCCAGTTCATTTGCAACGTTACTTGGACGAGTTTTGTTATCGTTTGAATCGCAGATGGCAGCCGGAACTTGCTTTCTCGAGATTGCTGAGTGCTTCTATTTCTGCGGGCAAAGCTTTGTTTATGAGCTGAATAGATAGTCATATTAATCTTTAATACACACAGGTAATCTTACTGTTAACTTAAAATGATTTTTAATAAAACATCGTTTATAGTTCTTTTTGGAACGTGAAGAATATTATTCTCATCTTTAAAACACTTATTTGAATTCGCCCATGTATCAACATGAGGATATTCATTAGGAACGCCTAAAACCAAAAGCATACATGCCTTATAATTATCAGGCAACAAAAGAGATGTTTCTATTTTTGTTTTACAGTAAGATACTAATATACATTTGCCGATTCCATTTTCAAGAGCATGAATTATCATGTTTTCCAACGACAAACCCACATCAACCAATTCATATCCCGAAGTATTTATAGTTTTATCTATAATAATAGCGATAAACGTATTAGGTAGTTCATCATCAACCGGATGCTTATTTTTAAATATTTTGCCCAAATACAATTTTTTGAAATATTAGTAACTAATTCTTTATTTTTTATTATAATAAATCTCAATGGTTGCAGGTTTGAAGCCGAAGGTGCTAACCTTGCTGAATCTATCTAAATCAATTAACAATTCTTCCGATATTTCAATGTTTAGAAATTTCCTGATTGTTAGTCTTTTTTTTATTAGTTTTGAATATATAATCAAACCTCATCAAATATAAATAAATATTATTGGATAATACACAACAAATCATAATTGTTTAAATTAACAAATGATATCTTATCTTTTATCTTATCTTCCAAAAGAAATATTCCTTCATCGTAATTAAAAATATCACCATTGAATTTTATTTTCCCATTCTTATGAGCTAATAGGATAAAAATATTATCTTTCATATCAATACTTGCGTTTTTAAACGGTGGTATTTTTAATATCGTTGTCCTGCTGCAGATAGAAGAAAAATAATCAGCATTTTGGACTAAAATATCTTTCAAAAGATCAAATTCATTTTCCGTTTTTTCTTTTTTTTGTAAACAAAATTTATAATCAAGCGTAATGATATCCTCGATTATTTCTGCACCATGTTGAACAAAACCAGGTATAAAATACGAACTATCTTTTGTCATAATGTATTGTTTTTGATTAACATTGAACAAAAAAGATCCTTCATAGCAAAAACCAACTTGACAATACTCATGGTTATGAGAAAGTAAGGGTGAACCTTTATTCATATAATTCAATATAATTTCATATTCATTTGAATTGTGAATAATTTGTCGCATTGTATCCTTTTGATTAATTTTCGATGTAATGTTTATTAAATTCATGAAATTATATCCTCATAATCTTTCATAATTGATATTTAAAAAGCAAATTGTAAATTTCATTATCATTTATTAAATCTTTGTGTTCACCAATCGCAACAATTTTACCCGCATCCATTACAATAATGCGATTAGCTGTTAAGACAGATGATAATCTATGTGCAATTGTAATAATTGTTTTTTTTTGCGAAAGGCTTTTGATCGAGCTTAAAATAGCTTTTTCACTCTCATGATCTAACGAAGATGTCGCTTCATCAAAGATTATTACATCGGGATCAAAAAGTATTGTTCTTGCGATTGTTAAACGTTGTTTTTGTCCTCCTGACAGTTTTATTCCTCTTTCCCCAATAACGGTTTCATATTTATCGGCCAAATCATGAATAAAATCAAATATATTCGCTTGTATACAAGCATCGTCCAATTCTTTTTGAGAAGCTCGTCTTTTCGCAAATAACAAATTCTCTCTGATAGTTAAGTTGAAAAGCATTGGCTCTTGCATTACAACTCCGATTTTATGCCCTATACTATCGGGGCTAATCTCATGAATGTTGTGTCCTCCGAGCAATATATCACCATTGGTGGGTTGATATATTCCTAAAATCATCTTTGCCAGCGTAGTCTTGCCACATCCGCTACGTCCCACTATTGACAGATGTTCATTGTGATTAATTGTTAAATTTATATTATTTAAAACAAGCGCATCTGTATTTGGATATCTAAACGAAACATCGCTAATTACAATACAGTCATTCGAAATATTTACTTTCGGTTTATTATTATCGGGATAATCCAAAACTTCCAACACACGGTCAATTAAAGGCTTGTCGGTTTTTAACCCCAATATTAAATCAGTAATTGCCGAGATGTTTCCAAAAAACTGCTCGTAATAACTCATGAAAACGAGAAGCACTGCAACTTCCATGTGGCCATTTATTATCAATAAGCCTCCTATAAAATATAAATTCATTTTCGTGATAAAAAAATCTTTAAATGATATAAAAGCTCGATTTATATACCAATAGACCTGATTTTTCACAAACAATTTAGAGAGCTTGTCCCAATGTTTTGTCAAAACTTGCTTTTCGAGATTTTCCAGATTATTGGCTTTAATTTCTTTCCAATTTTGAAAAGATGAATGTAGAAACCCCTCATATTTTCCATAGTTTTCGCGGTATTCATTTGACACCTTTCCGGCTTTTTTCCCCATTACTTTTACAAATTGAAAAGACAACGGAACCATAATAAAACCGAATAGCGCAAGCATCCAATTCATGCATAATAATATAATTGCGATTACTATGGCACTTATTACAGTATATAAATAATCCAAACAATGTGAATTAAAAAATTTTTCAAAGACACCAACATCGCCATCAATCCGATTTTTTAAATCGCCGGAGTCATATTTACTGTAACTAGCCGTTTCCATTTTAGTATATTTTGTAAGCACCGCCAAGTTTAATTTAAGATTGAATTTTATGTAGAGCTTATTATAAACAATTCTATTAATGACTGTTGCTATTGTTTGAATTAAATAAATGCCAATATAGCCTGCGATCACCCATATCAGCATATACAGTTTCTTATTAACCATAACATCATTTATAAGAATCATATAAAAAAGCGGAGAGATTAAGGAAAGTAGCAAAGATAGCACTTTAAAACCACTCAACGAAAAATAAAGTGTTTTCTGTTCTTTTATAAAAGGATATAGCCGTTTAAATATTTTTACACGTTCACTCTTTATTTTAAGCATTAGCGGCTACCCCCTCTTCTTGAAGGTTATATTGTTCTTTAAATAATTGATTATATATATCGCATGTATTCAACAATTTTTTATGCACATCATATCCCGCGACTTTACCATCATTTAAAACTAATATTTTATCAGCGTTCATTATGGTAGATAGTCTATGTGCGATAATAACAATCGTGCGTCCTTCGCACAATTGCGCCCACGACTCTTTTATTACTTGTTCAGCTTCATAATCCAACGAAGATGTTGCTTCATCAAATATTAGAATTTTGGGATTTTTCGTAAATATTCGCGCCACTGCTAAACGTTGTTTCTGTCCTCCAGACAAAGCCCGTCCTTCTGTACCAATAATAGTGTCTAATCCATCAGGCAGCGATGTGACAAATTCATATAAATGTGATTGTTTGAGAGCCTGAAGAATATTACCATCACTCGACTTGTCATCCGAAAATGTCAGATTATATCGAATACTCCCATCAAAAAGAATTGTTTCCTGATGCACAATCCCTATTTGACTTCTTAGATTATGTAAGTTAAATTCTTCAATATCAATACCATCAATTAATATCTGCCCTTTTTGTATATCATAAAATTTCAATATCAGATTTGCTATTGTGCTTTTTCCCGCACCACTATGACCGACTAAAGCAACTTTTTCACCAGCATTAATATTAAAAGATATAGATTTCAAAACAGAAATGTCATCGTTATAAGAAAACACGACATTATTAAAATCTATATTGCCAGAGGTCAAAACAAAGTTTGATTTAGAATCATTAATTATTTCCGAATCCTCTTCAAAAATATTGAGAACACGTTCAACTCCCGTCATATTTGCCGCTATGTCATTTGCTTTATTTGTTAGAGCATTAAACATTGCTATACCTGTCCCAAAATAACTCAGGCAAGCGGTAAATCCACCTAATGTTAAGTTCCCGTTAATAATGAATATTGCAGATGCAATATATAGGAAAAGTTGACTTAACAAAGAAATACCAGAAATAATTCTTTCTGAATAAACCTCAACTTTATTGGCTTTTATTCTTATGCGGACTATTTCTTTTGACTTTTGAAAATATTCAAGTAGAACATTTTTTGATGCACATAATAATTTAATATCCTGCATACCTTTTATTATTTCAAATACCCAAGAGGACAGAACTCCACTTTTTTGAGATATTTGCTCGTAAAATATTTTAACTCTTTTCGATAATTTTCTTGATATGTAAACTGAAATGGGTGTTAGTATTACCGCTATAATGGCTAAATACCAATTAATATATGCGATGAAAGCAATAGACAAAATCAGTTTTAACGCGCCACCGATTGAATAAAAAATATTCCAATGTATGAAATTCATAAATTGTTCAACATCGCTATTCATTCTGGATATTATATCGCCTGTTTTTAAGTTTGAAAGCTTGATCCCTTTATATGATAATACTTTTTCAAAAATATGCTTTCTGATACTAAACAAAAACTTAGTCATTAAATTTGCCCATGACATATTTAAAAGAAAGTGCATTGTTTGATTAAACACATATACAACACCGTAAAAAATCATAATTGATAAAAAAGCATTTATGTTTTTATTGTAAAAAACCTCATCAACTAATTTTCCGAATATGTATGGATATATCATCCCTGAAAAAGTAGTTATAATGATGCACGCAAACAAAGATAAAAACATCCATTTATGCGGTTTGGAAAAAAACATTATTTTTGAAAAAGTTTTTTTCATATTGAAACCTCTTTATGAGAAATAGCTTCTTTTCGTTTTATCATTTTTACAATATCTAAAAACGCATCTATATTTAACTGTTGATTATTATCTGAATATGCGCAAGAAGGGTTTGGATGAACTTCAAACATAAGGCTTGAAACGCCCATTTCTAATAAACCTTTGGTAATTACAGGCATAATATCAGTTCTTCCTAATGAATGGGATAAGTCAACAACTAAAGGCAGTGTGGTTTCTTGCATAATTATAGCAACGCTTGAAATATCCAGCGTATATCTTGTGGAATTTTCAAAAGTTCTTATTCCTCGCTCACAAAGTATTATTTGGTCATTTCCTTCGCTTAATATGTATTCTGCTGCTAATAAAAATTCATTTAAAGTTGCCATGTAACCTCGTTTTAATAAGACAGGATGTTTTGTTTTTCCAATCTCCTTTAAAAGTTGGTAATTTTCCATATTTCTTGATCCGATTTGAATGATGTCCGTATATTTTAACCCCAATTCAATATCTTTTGTATCCATTATTTCGGATATTGCCAATAAACTATATTTATTTCTGATTTCATCAATAATTTTTAATCCCTCAAGTCCGAGACCTTGAAATGAATAGGGAGATGTTCTTGGTTTAAACGCTCCTCCCCTTATAAACCTTATATCGTTTTCAACCAATGTTTTTGCAACACGATCCATTTGTTCGTAGCTTTCAATTGAACATGGCCCTGCAATGACGTTGATATTCTGATTTAAGTTAAACATGGCATCAATACCCTGAAATTTTTCTTTGTACACCAGTAAGTTTTCCATAATCATGTCCTTTCTTTTAAAATTCAAACTGCGAAATCGCCCTTGTTCATACTCTCTACATACCATGAACAGGCCTTGTTTAACCGTCTACATGGCTGTACTTTAAATTATATCCTCTCAACAATCTCAAGACCAACACAAACCTCACGCACATCACCCATAAAATCAACTTCAAGAATCGCTTCTCGCTTATGTCGATTAATCCGCTTGATAGAACTTTCCAGCCCTTCTAATGCACCGGATATTATCCTCACCGAATCACCGACAATAAAACCAACAGATGCTTCTATGCAAAAATCCTTGCCCAACAATTTCATCAAGGGCTTATATTCATTTTCCTTCATCAATATTTCTGTTCTTTCTCCATAATTCAAGAGTCTGTAAACTCCATCAACCCTTCGAAACACACTTTCAGTCTCGGTAATAAATACATCAGATTCGAGATCTGTGTTGATGAATACGTAACCATTAAAACATATTTCCTTTTCCTTCTTCATGCGGCCATTTCGCCTGAACAGAACTTCCTTTTGCGGAACAAACGGGAAAAATGATGACGAGTCCAACCAACTGTTTAGTTCTTTGACGACTTTGAGTTCTGCCCCTGTTTTGACAAACAAAACATAGAAATTATCCATAGTCACCTCCGGATGGGCATAGCTTCGCCATATCACTTGTTTTCACAAGCTACATTTATCCCCATCTGTTCCCAAGCAACACCAACGCGACCCACCGACGATTGATGTTAACCAAGTGCTTGTATTCGTATTAACAAAAACAGCATAATAATTTACACATTCAAAAATGTTCTAAACGAGCAAGTGGCCATGCGGCGGTTAGTAGCGAAACAAATAATACTGACCGTAAATACCGCCGCATTTCCACGCTGCCGAATTACTTAGAAGCCTTTTTAAGCGCTTCGGGAATCTTTGGTTCAAAAGTAATATACAGACACTGTGAACCCGCTGCCACTTCTGCTGAGTTGCGTAATCCTGCTGCCATAAATTTTAATGCCTTCTGTTTAATCTCTGATTCTTTCCTCATCGTTTTTCCTCCTTAAAATATATTGAAAAGAATTGATGCCACTAAGAATAGTTACTGTTATAAAAGCACAGGCAATTGAAAAATATATCTTTTCACCAATGTTTGATAACCATAGAGCAACTGCTGCTGCCGTGAGAACAATTATCCAAACGATCATTTTCATTTTGTTTCTTCGCAAATCGTCTATAGTTTTAGGATTAACAAGGTTTTGTGATGGCGCCGTTGCAATTAAGGTAACGCTTCCGACTATAATCATTATAGCGGTCAACACGTCCTTGATGTGGAAAGGCACCCAGTTAAACAGCACAACATTAACGATACAGATAAATACAGAACATATAAAGCAGCGCAAGTGGCTGCTTGCATGGTATCCTCCGGCACATCCACGTAATGCGAAATATGCCGTCATAAAAATGGCGAGGTTACTCATCTGGCCCGAGAGCAATCCAATAATTAACGTTGCGATAATCGCAGCAGCTTGGTTAAGGAAAACCTCCGCGCCATACACATATATTGGTTCATCGTCTTTTTCAATGATACCGTTTTTAGAAAGAAAAAACGCTATGCGATTTGCTAAGACAACCATTCAATCCCCTTCTTTCAAATGGGCTAACATGGTATCCCTACTCAAAGCATAGCGTACAGTATAATGATTGTTTTGTAAACCCATATCGCACGAACTAAAGAATCGTCGCACGAACTGACATTTTTCAGCAATTTCCTACATTGACTCCGTATAAATACGAAGACCCACTGTGGTTTTGAACACACCGTTTTCGTATGTCTGAATCATATTCCCCTCATGTTTCGATAACACATGGTTGATACTCAACAATCCGACTCCGTGGAAAGTGCGGTCTTTTTTCGATGATACAAAACTTCCGTTTTTCTTAATCGGTTCTTTGGAATAATTGTTCACGATCTCAAGTAACAGAAATTTTCGGTTTCTGTCGATTGTGACATCCACATAACGAATGTCACTTCGATCCACCTTCTCTGCAGCTTCAATTGCGTTGTCAAGCAGATTTCCCAACAACGCAATAAAATCAATTTGCGATATTGAAAGATCGCGGTGAATCACGCCCTGCACGGTATATTGAATGTTTTTATTGCGTGCTGCGAACATTTTTTGATTGAAAATCGCATTGGCAATTTCATTCTGGACATCTATCAATCGTTGCTTTTCGTATGTTTTTTCATATTCCATAACACTGTCAATCACTTTTTGATAATCTTGTTTTTCGAGAGACTGCCTCCAAATAGAAAGATTATGCTTTAAATCGTGGTCGAGAATTCGAATCATCCGATCAGACTCTTGTTTTTGCAAGGCATATTTTTCTATCATTTCGTTTTGGAATACTAAGAGGTTTTGTTCATTGCGTTCATTGAAATAATTGCATATACGGTAGTAAAAAAAGTATACAACAAAATAGAATGCTAATAGAACAATAACTAAACCCACCACAATTACATTGAATCGCTCATTGCTTTCAATAGAAAACCCAACATCCATAAACGATAATACGCAAATAAGCATCAAAGAAAATGAGGATATAAACACAAACCAATAGCGAAACGGAGTATTTGCAGAAACTTCAAATTTGTTGCGTATAAGCAGCGACACCACAAGGCTTAGTATCAGCTTTGCAATCGCATAAGTTACAGCTCTATCTATTGTTGGCGATAACACCACCTCCCAATTTACTGAGTTTTTCACCCCAGCAATAATTGCTGTTGCAATAACATCCGATAAAACGAGCATACCCAACGCCAACACAATGTAGATAAGTCGATCTTTGATTCTTCCGGAAAACATAAAGAAAATAAATGCCATGAAAAGCAGCGTTCCAAACACGGTCTTCCACCATGAGTATGGCGCAATGCATGTAGCAATCCACATAAGTAAGACGAGGCATCCTGCGCCTATTAGTGCATGTGAAAATTCAAACCTTTCATTTATCCCTAGTGCTTTATAACACAGTATAAATACAATCCCAACCTCAATCGCGCACATAACAAATTCTATAAAGTACCAAAACACATCCATTCGCTATTTCCTCCCCATCTGGTTCAAGTGTTTATCCTTCGATATTTTCCTCGTTGCTGATGAACCACCCAAAGAAATTTCCTCACCATTTGATAATCGAAAGTGATTCTTAACAACATCCTCCACATGCCGAAAGTTCAACAAAGTGTTTCGTGTGATTATTTCAAACTTCTCGGAATGTGCTTTTAGTATGTCGTGATACTGACTCAATGGATAAACCAATAAATTGTGCTCCGTCCCATCGACCATATAAAGAAGAACACGCCTTGAAACGGATTTCAAATACAAGATATCATTCACATAAAACTCCTTGTCGATGTATTCTCCCTTGGAAGTCTGTATTCTAAACACAACAGGCCGTTGAGACATTTTACGCTCATCCATTATTCCAAATAACGTTTTTACACATTGATTGATTTTATGTAGCAATTTTTCCTTAACCAGATAATACGCCGCTCGATAGACGTATCCCTCCGCAATTTCGTTGGCATCGTTTGTGACAAATACCAAAAGACTATCGCTGTTCATCCGGCGTAGTTTTTTCGCGACCTCAAATCCATTCATTTCAGGCATTTCAATATCCAAGAAAATAATATCAAACGATTCCTTGATGTCCTGTGCTTTTTTGACAGCAGTTAGTAAGCCTCGCCCACTATGACATATGAAATATTTTTGCTTCGGATCATATTGCGCCAATTTCCGAGACAACATTTGCTGAAACTCCTCGACAAAACCTTTATCATCATCGCACAACGCTATTCTCAACATACCATCACCACCCATAGTTTTCATTGTTTTATATATCGACAGTGTCCGAGATTCGATGAACATTTTGTATGGGCATCTCTATAATAAGAAAGAATCTAAGATATGTCAATACATTGTTCTAAGTTTTCTTCTTGTTTATTGGTCGCTCCTTAATATTTACTATAATGAATTTGCATGATACTACATGTAAAGGAGCGGTTCAAATGATAGGCGAACGACTAAATGAAGCACGGAAAGATCGCGGCATCACCCAAACGGAGCTGGCAGAATATCTTTCTGTCAGCGTCAAAACCATTTCATCATACGAAACAGACAGGAGCAAACCGGACGACGAGAACAAAATCAAGATTGCGAGGTTTTTCAATATATCGCTTGATTATTTTCTTGGTCTAATCAACGAACCGCTGCCGTTTGAAAGAAGCGGCAATGCAGTTTTCTTGCCGAAGTGTTTGCAAACTGAGAGCGGCAGAAAGGATGTTGAGCGGTACATCGCATTCCTCGAACATGAGCATTCGCAAAATGCGCATGTTCAAAAAAAGAGGAAATAAATATTGACACACAAGATTTTTCCTGCTACCCTTGTTATGGATATGACCACTGGGATGGCTTAACAATCACAGACGAACCAATTCGTGCAATGTTGCCAATGGCATTGCATCAATCTCAAGTGAATGTCGATGCAGCAGCTCTGTCCGAAGCATTCCAAGCAACCGGTATTGAACACGCGGGAAATCCAAACGCATTCAAGGAGGAATCAATCATGGCTATCAAAAGCAATCTCGACAAGCACACCATCAACTGGTTAAAGTCACAGGATGATAAAGGCTTACTCAACAAAAACATCTCCATCCAACGCAAAGAGGTATGGGATCAGGAGAAAAAAAGCAACCTCATCGTGTCACTGTTGCTAGATATCCCCATCGAGAGTCTCCTGTTTGAAGAAACCGACAACGACGCAATGAATGTCCTTGATGGCAAACAACGGACGCTTTCGTTGTGTTCATTCCTCAACGATGGCTTTGCGTTGTCGCCAAAAATTCGCATCAAAGAAATCGACGGTGTATCGCTCGTCGGCCTAAAATTTTCAGAACTGCCGGCAGAACTCCAAGCTCGTATCCAAGAATATGAACTATCCATCTCCATCCTCCGCCCCCTCGACAGCGAAGAACGCGCCACCGTGTTTTTCATGCGCAACCAAGCTGTCAGCCTGTCCAAGATGGATTTGTCACTCGTCATGCTCGGTGAGGACGCAATGGATGTATTTGACTCCTTGTGCAACCACGATTTCATGATAAAGAAAATCAAAATGACGGAACCGGCTCGCCGCAAGCATACAGACTTGCAAGTGCTTCTGCAATACTTGATTCTGCGTCTGCGCCCAGATATGGGTTTCTCCGGCGCGGAGATTATGAGCTTTTGCGATGACATTAAAAACGGTGAGGTCGAACTGCCCGCAAATGATATCACGGAATTACTGGACTACTTGAACGATGCTTTGCCTGAGAAGCGCCAATATTTAAAGAAAGCGCACATCCCCGCTGTGTTAGCTGTTGCTCAAACCGCAAAAGAGCAGGGGATGAGTACAGAAGATTTTGCCATGCGCTTGGATATCTTTTTTGAAAATCTTGATTCTAAGCCTGAGTACATTGTAACATATGGTGCCGGAAGTTCAAAGAGAATTAATGTGCAAGCGCGCGTTAAAATTCTTTCTGAAATTTTGAACGATTAGCTATTTGGCTTAATCTTCTTGTTTCGTCAGGCAGGTTTTTTCATGATTTCTTGATAATTATTGTGATTGAAGCACTTATATTTCGATAAGACAAGAGTGCCGCAACCCGCATAAGCACTGCGTTTCACGGGGTTTTGTTCGCCCAGCGAGCAGTGCATACCGGTACACACCGGTATGCTCGCTCGCAGGGGCGCTGCCCCAGTCCCCGTGAGATCGCCCCGCGTTGCGGGTCGGCTGCGCGGCCTTTTGGCCGCTATTTTTGTGTCGATATGGAATCATCTATCCCTTTTCGTTCCGCGCTCCTGCTGCGTGTCGGTGATGTTCAACAGCCTGTCAACATTGGATTTTGCTGTGAGCAGCTCACGCATTTCGTCTTTTGCCTGACGGTATTCCCCGTAGGCTTTTTTCTTTTCCGCAAGCATAGGTGCGTAGTCAGCGCGCAAGGATTTGATGGTCGGAAGTTTTAACAAGCCAAGTGAATCGAAATGCTTCTTGGCAGTTTGGTGCAAAAGAATATCTGCCTCATGCAGCACCTTGAACTTCTTTGAGTACCCGGCCTTGCGGTAGTCAATATACACTTGCCGTGTTTTAGAATAGTTTATGATGTGCTTTTGCAATTCAGCGCTGGCGGCCAGACCCGTCTCCAACTCTTTGATACGGCTTGATAACGCATGGAATTGATCTGTTGCCGCCACTGTTTTTGCTTTTAACACGGCGTAATCATCCAGACCGTTTTCTTGCAAATAAATCAACGTCCGGCTCATTGACTTCAAATTTTGCAGCTTGGCCCAGCGTTCGTAGCCGCGCCCCTTGCCCTCGCGCATCTTGGTTTCGATGTCGATGAGCAGGCTCGGACGCGGGGATACAATCGTTTCGGGCGCTCTACCCGCAGAGGCCGGAACACGCAGCCCGACTATCCGCTCACGGATGGCTTGCTCTGTATAATCGCCGCGCAGGGTATTACAGCGCGTAGGCTTCTTCTGATCCTTCAGGCCATCTTCGTGCGGCGCGAATAATTTCAGATGCGCGCTGCCCTCCACAACCGTGCAGCCCGCTTCCCGCATCAGCGTGATGAAGTCCTCGAAGGTCGCGGGCTGCCGCTCCAGCGAAGCATCGATCACACGGCGAAGCCGCTCTTGAAAAGACGGCGGCTTGCCATCAGGAAACATATGCCGCGCGTAGTCTTTGCCCGGACTGAGTCCGGGCTTTTTGATGACCGACAAACCATTCTCCACACAAATCAGATCGCTCAGACGGCGCAGGGCGATGGCCGAGAAAAAGAAATTGCGGAACTTGCGTGTGCAATCGAGAGTAGTAGAATTCCAAATGATGTGCGAATGAATATGCGCCTTGTCCGTGTGCGTACAGACGAGGAACGCATACCGACCCTTCGTGAACCGCATGGCCAGCTCATACCCAATCCGATTGGCTTCCTCCGGCGTAATTTCGCCGGGCCTAAAACTCTGCCGGACATGATAGGCGATGACATCGCGGCTACCCTGACTCCGACCCGTGAGCGCGGCGTATTTCTGCTTGGACAAAAGGAACTCGTTGTCGGCGGTTCGCGCGTCGCACTCATAGGATGAAATCCATTCGCCGTTGTCGGTTTTGAATGGGTTCTCCATGTAATCAATGCTGTCCTTCAACGCTTTCGCCACGCTCCGGCCCTTGCCGGTGTGCAGCGCCATGATCCGTGTCGTCGCCATCCGTCACCTCCTCCTCCGCGATACAAACAACACAAGCCGGCGCGGATGACACGCCGGGCTGTTTACGATAACGGCCCACGCATAATACAATGCGCGGGCCGTTGTGATTCAACGTGCGAAATAATTTAGCTGAATACTCAATTGGCATAAATCAAATGAACAGCTAAACCAAACCCTGTGCTATCTGATAGTACCTTAACCGAATTCTTAACTGACCAAAAACGCCCGGAGCGCACCGCTGATGCCGTCCAGCCCTTTGCCGATGCACCCGACGAGTGCCGGAAGCCCGAACGGGCTGACGAGGAACGTAACGACCAAGAACGCAATCCCGCCCGTGGGCTGCCCTGTGATAAATAACCCGATGGATACAAGAAAGGTTAAACCCGCCAGCAGACCGAACACCTTGTCCGACATCGCCAGCACGAACGAAAACAAAGCGGCCATGATGGTTAATGCCAACGCAAATGGCACGGCTAATAGTTTCAAAATGAGTTTCATTGCAATCACCAATCCCTTCGGAGTATCGTGTATTTTATATATCTACACTGTAATTTTAACTCTGCTCAAAGGTGATTGCAACTCCTAAACGCTTTGTTTTCGGACGTTTCCCGTCAATCTTTCAATCGGATATGACATGATTTTTGTTGGTGTTGCCGGGTGGAAAACCGCCCGGAGCAGCATCATAATTCCGGGTCATTTCTATGGCGCTTGTCGGGATTTGGGTTGCCGGGCGGCCGCTCTTCGCGCCATTGCTTTATGGCTGACAAAACACTTTCTTTTTCATTTTGCTGTATGATTGTATCCAGCAGTTTGTCCCTGCTCATTTTTTCCAGAATGGCACTCGTGCCGAAATCCTGCAAAGACATCCCGTTTTGAGCAAGCCGAATTTTGATCGCTCTGTGAATACCCTCGGAAATATTTGCGGTTACACCGCATTCCTGAACGGAAACATTCTGGAAAAAAAGCTGATCCGGCGTATTTCGTTGCTTTTCTTCCACTGCCATTTTTATGTAATCGCCTTTGGTCATGTCGTGCTCCGCACAATAAAGATTGATCCGTTCACTTATATTTTTGCTTATTCTAAACATTAAATGCTTAATCACATTTCACCTCACCTTGTATTGTATTATCGCTGATGAACAGCTCCGTGTTCAACAATTATAAATATGTGGGAGCGTGTAAATATGTAGGAGCGGCGATGAGATTCGCCGCTCCTGCAAGCTTATCAAAAGCACGGAGACACCCGGCTACTTGATCCGCGCCAGCCCTGCCAGAATCCCGTTCGCCGCCTCCCACAGCGTGTCATACTGCCGGCGCAAATCTTCAATGTCGGCCTCGTAGATATTGCGCGTCTCGTTGGCGCGTTTGGCGATTTGGTTCAGGTTATTGGAACACCGCCGCAACAGCGACACCAGCGCACGCACGTCCGAGAGGTCAACATTGATGTGATACCCATCAATCGCCATTTTCCGAAAATACGCACCCATGCTGGTCACACCGAGCGCCGCCATGCGCTCCCGGATCAGCGCGGCCTCTTCTTCGTTCAAGCAGAAATGATAATGTATGTTCCGTGTTCGGTTCGGTTTTTTATCGCTCATACAACCACCTCGCTCTCCAGGTCAAACACTGCAAACCCCATATCAACCGTGTCCGCAAACACCGCATCTCCCATGCCGATCAGCTTCCGCAGAAGTCCGACCGCCGCCATTCGCTCGTCCGGGTCAGTTATATCACACAGCGCGTCACGGACAATCGCTTCGGTTTCGACAGCGGAGCCGACGTAATATAAGGCCAGCAACCATCGCTCATCGTTTGTCAATGTCATATCGCCGCCCCCCCTTTTTGTGTCTTGATTTACGGTCAATGTTTATGAATATCATATCGCCGGGCTGTCTTTTTTCTTGGATTTGCCCGGCGCGGTCTTTCGCGGCTTTCCGGGCATTTCACGCGCGGCCTTGATCTGCTTCAACACGGACGGTTTCTCAGCAGGTAGGTTCCCAGCCTTCTCAACAGACGGCTTCTCGTCCTTCCCGCCGCGCTCCAGTTTCCCAAGCCGCAGGGCGTGAAGCGCCATGCCGGTGATTTGATACTCCTCGGGCACCACACTGTTATACCGCTGCGAAAAATCATTGTATTTCTGCTTGATGTAACCCCACTCGGTAAACCGCCCGCCTTCCTCCCGCACGCAATATTTACCATAATCCTCAAAGTTGATATCGTCCGGCTTTTCGTCGTTCTCGCGGTCATAGTATACCGCCAGCGATTCAACATCGTTGGCGGCCGCAATCAACTCAAAGCACTCCATGTTGTTGGTGTCAAGAAGATTAATCAGCGCCGACACACCGTTGCCGACCTGCGCAACGCCGCTCGCGAGAACGGCGCGGAAGGTGTCATACTCGTAATAATTCTCAGCGGCATCCATATACGAAGCCAGCAGATTCAACTCGTCAAGGCTGTCATACTTGGAAATGTGGTCGCGGACGCAATCGTCCCGCACGCGAACGGCGGTGATGATGAATGCCCCCTCGCTCGGCCTGTCGATGCCGATGCGTGTAAACACCTCGCCCAAATCATCCCCGGGCAGAACAGGCAGCGTCAGCCACTCGCCGGACGGTTCGCCCCTGTCGCGGCTCTCGCGGTTCAGTATGAACACCTGTAGGAGCGGCTCCTGTTCCGGCTCCGGCCGCACCCACGCGGGATCTTCCACGCCAAACAATCCGTCAAAGGATTCGATGTCATCTCGGCTGTCGGCTGCACCCTCGGCATCGTTTTCATAGAGCCGGAACACTTCGTGACCGCTGTCAAACAGCGCCAGCGCGCGCTCCTCGCCCAGCGGAATCATGCCATCCCAGCCATAGCCATAGGCGTACATATCCGTCTTGGTAACGGTTGGATCTGTAAGGTCTGCGGCGGGCGGTTCCAATACCTCCGTATTGCGGTAAATAATGAGCTCGTTTTTATCAAGTTCGACACCTTCAATCTCTGGCCGGTCGCAGAGCATGTTTATAACCGTATCAATCAAAACAGCGTTAGGCGTGAAGTCAATGCCAATCAGAGTCTCCCAACGTTCAAGGTCAACGACACCGCGTCCGTCCGCGCTGCCTTCGCCAACGTGCTCCGCAATGATATCAACAATCTGTGTCAGCTTTGTATTCAATTCGGCCAGCGCGGGGTAACGCCCCACGGTCAGAAAGTCCTCCGCGTTCGGCATGAACGCGTTATACCGGGCATAAGCGCCGCCCTCCGTGTTCACCAAAATACCGTCGCGCCGCCCCTCGCCGACAACGAGCAGACAGTGATAGCGACCCTCCCCGTCGATGATGTTCTCAATAG
>JGI994J12354_10000534_pt1 | contig 37842 bp, 49 predicted proteins | sample IntmicLarv3ML3BL_FD_12354 | JGI IMG/M metagenome (IMG submission 12354) | reverse complement strand
CGAACTCCCGGCCTGCTGATTACAAGTCAGCCGCTCAACCGGGCTGAGCTACAGTGGCTTCTGTTCCGTGTATAATGACCTTGTTTTTATTGTTTTCCTTTTTCGGCTCCCTTGAGATAGCACCAGCAGCGGTATCATCAGACCATAAGGTTTAATTAATACTATATATTGGAGGATTTCCAGTTGCATACTCTGTAAGCTATGGTGATTCATAATGGCTAAGAAAGATTCCATTGAAAAAGGCGCTATCGTACGCCTCGACTACACTGCATATTTAACCGACACAAAGAACATCTTCGACACCACTGTGGAGAAAGATGCGAAGGAAGCTCAGATCTACAATGAGAAATACACCTACGCACCCATGCCCTACATCGTAGGTTCAATGAAGTTCTTCCCCCTCCTTGACGAAGCTATCGGAAAGGCAGCGATCGGAAAAGAAACGTCCGTCGTGATCTCCGCAGAGGACGGAGCAGGCGCAAGGGATCCGAAGCTCATGGAAACACACTCCATAAAAGAGTTCATCAAAATGGAGATAGACCCGTACCCCGGTCTTGAAGTCTCACTCGGTAACAAGAGAGGGACGATCGCGAGGGTCGGTTCCGGACGTGTTGTCGTTGACTTCAACAACCCTCTCGCAGGACGTGAAGTAGAATACAAATTCACGGTCAAAGAAGTTATCGACAAACCGGAAGATAAAGCAAAGGCAATACTCGAGCTGGACTTCGGAACATCAGAGGACTTCAAGTTCGATGTTCTTGCAGATAAAGTTGTCGTTACTGTATCAGAAGTAGTCAAGTTCCACCAGGACTGGGCAGTCGCAAGGTTCAAGATCGTCTCCGACCTCAGAGATGTGTTTAACGTAGATACCATCGAGTTTGTCGAGGTATGGTCAAGAGCACCCGCCAAAGAGGAAGAGAAGCCCAAGGCGAAGAAAGCTGCACCCAAGAAGGATGCAGACGGCGAGACGAAACCGGAAGCAAAGAAGGCGGTAGCAAAGCCCAAAGCAGACGCAGCAGCAACAGAAGAGAAGCCGAAGAAGGCAGCTCCGAAGAAACCTGCAGCAAAGAAAGAGTAGGACTCTTCTTTCAACCTTTTTCCTTTAACTTCTTACTTCAAACTCCATTTCTTTCAAACTAATTTGTGGACGGGTGGCCTAGTCTGGATATGGCAGCAGCCTCCTAAGCTGCAGGTCGGGGGTTCGAATCCCCTCCCGTTCGCTCACTACTATAGCCAGCAGTGGCATTTTCAGATTTCAATTTTCCCGAAATCGCCGAAATTGAAGTTTTTGCGTTCAAATTGTTTGTTTTTCCGTCTTTTTTGAAGATATTGAAGATATCCTCAACTGCATCATCATTTCCTTTTCTGTAGTAATCCTCCTCGGTTGTTACCGTCGTTCCGTGTCCGGCGGCGAGACTTGCATCTTCACCCCGGACTCCCATCTTCTTCAGCTTCATGATCCATGTCGCTCTGCAGATCCGGAGCGGGAAAGATATCCCGAGATCCTTTTCTACTTGCACCTTGCAGACGTTCAGCTTATTGTATGAGAGATATCCGCCGGATCCTTGCATCTTAGGTATCAATGCATCCGTCGGGATCGCCATGGCCTCGGCGCGCCGCTTAAGATAGAAATTGCAGAAATCGAACCCGTCCGGAAGAACCGGGGCCCATCGCGGTTCACCGTATGATTTTGCGCCTTTTACGTGTTCAATCCATATCCGCATAAGCTTATTTTCAGGATCCACAACTTCAACGTTGAAGGCCTCGGCCCATTGTACTTCCTGGGGCCTCATGCCGGCCATCAGCGACCACATGACCACACCATAGGCCCGGAATAAGGACCAGTCGCTACAATCGCTTTTAACAAGCTCCTGGGCCCGGTTAACTATCTTGTTGTATTGGACCGGTGATAATTGCTTAGGTTTCTTCCGGTATTTTTTCGGCCAGAACTTCCGATATTTTGATTTGAAGCGGGTAACTGAAAAGTTATCATAGGCCTCTAGCAGATCCTTCAGGTGTGATAGATCATCCAGGATGGTGACCGCGGCGACGTCGTGCAGACGCCGGTACTTGACAAACTCCTTTATGTCTTCAGGGACCATGTCCCGCGGGTTGGTTGTCGTCAGTGTATAATCCGGATCTACTTTCATGTCCTCGAATATCCGGGATAGCTGTTTGTACCGGCGATATCGTGTTTTGTATGTGATCTCTTCCAGGTGACCGTATAACGACGGCATGTAATCGTTAACGCGTTCCAGGAAGGGATATCGGCTCATTAGAATAAGCTCCCACATTTCCGGCACCTTAAACAACCGGTCCCCTCGCTTATCAGTTCCCCATCGGTATCAAATTCCGCCGGCCGATCATCGATATCTTCCGGGTTGTAAGCATAACCGTACTCACAATAGGGACAATCCACGACCCGCGGGCCATGGCAGACATGATCACGCGCATCGAACCACGTCGGGAATGACATTTTACATTTCACGCATTGAAAGGTTATGACTTTCTGAAATTTCAGATCCGGATTCATGCGCCCCCCCCCCTCTTTCGTGAATTCCTAGAATCTCGCAAATATCCGCCCACATCCGGATTTTCGATTCTGTTGCTCCCTGCTTCTGAACTTCCTCTCGCATGGCATGCGCCGCATGGCGTGCATCGGCCCCGTATTCTTCATGCAGTTCAATTGAGATCCGGAAAGCGGCATTCATGAGAACACCACCTGGACCTTTTTGGGTTCGGGATCGATATCAACTTTCAGTGATCGCAGGTACTCGATGGCCGCCTTCCTGCAGAGATCCGCACGAGATCGCGCATACCCTCGGCTAATGGCGGCATCAATAAGATCGACCTCTGAAGGCGAGGCGGTGACCTTTATACAAATGGGGGGTTGTTTAGGACTCATTAGTCCCTATATAGTTAGTCGTAATAAAAAGGTATCTATTTAGTCCGCATTTAGTCCGATTTCATTTATCATGCACTGATTTGATACTGATTGGTATGGCGAACACGGTTCAAGTTAAGCTTATGCTGACTAAAGGAGACGTCGAAAAGATAGATCTCTTGGTTGAACAGGGAAAGTTTGCCTCAAGGGCGGATTTTGGCAGTAAAGCTGTATTTTTGCTCCTTGCCAGCTTGGAAGGAAGGTTGGAAGAAATGAAAAGCGGAAGACCTAAAGAAGGACTTTCCCAGGCCTGATTTTATCGAGGCTCACTTTACCGGATATTGGCCATAGGACTGATGAATATGTCGAAACTGCATCCTGTCAAACTCATGTTAACTAAAGGGGACATTGAAAAAATAGATTTTTTGGTAAGTGAGGGAAGCTATGCGAGCCGTGCAGACTTCGGACATAAAGCGGCGTATCTTCTTTTGGCCGCATTGGACGGAACGTTAGACGACATCAAAAGCGGGAAGCAAAAAGAAGGATCCTCCCGGGCCTGATTTCGTCCTAGCTCATTTCTTCAGCTATTGGCCGTGATCCTCACTCCTTGCACTATCAAGGTGTGCATAAACCTTCAGGGCCATGATCCCCACAGCAACAAACGTTACAAAGCACATCACCCATGGATTTACTCCTTCTCCTGCAACTAACAGCATTGCGATTATGACCACGAACGGAATACACATTACGAAGTACTTCGCCGCTATCACATCTTTTTCTTCTATCGTAATTGACATAAAACACCCACCTTTTCGTGTAAAATAGCATAGTGATTAAGCTGTTTTTCCTTATAGTACGTGCATATACCTCACGTAGTGAGGTATAAAGCCCGTTTCCTTATTCCTGGACATGATCTTCTCCGACGTCCTGCAGTTGCACGTCCTCGCCGCCTGTTTCCCCCTGGTCTTCTACCGTATTATTCCGGGCCGCCGCCGGCCCATCTCCTCCGGCCTCGACATACTCCATACCCTCGGCCTCGCCTCGGATCATCCTCATCTTGACGTGCATATCTGCAGCTGATGTTGAGCGTTGTAATGCACCGGCACGCTTGATGTAACGAAAGCGATCATACATCCCGGTTCCCTGTCGAAGGCCCATTACTTCAAGAAATGATAGTTTCTTCAGATAACCCTCGGCGTTATCATTAAGGATCACTTCTAACGGCTCTTGAATGAGATCCCCGGCACGGATAGCCGTCATGAAGGCTCTGATCTGATCAGAGGCCACGATATGGATATCATCGTCGCTCATGTCGGAATTACCCCCATGAACGCCTTAGACATATGCCAATCCCACCAGCTCGGCATCTTCAGAGCAAACATCTCATTCGTCGTTGATGACCAGGTCCACGCTTTAGGATGGATGTTCGGGTATTTTCTCCAGTATCGATTGAACATCATATTGGCCGTTATTTGCCGCATCTTCATAGCCGGTCTTTCAAACTCAAGGGATAAAGGATCCATGTGCTTGTGAAGCATGAAGACGTCCTGAGCTTGGATCATTGAGAAATCTAACAATGAGGTATTTTGTATCGTAACGCCTAAAAAGAGCTCATGATGTGAGATGATCGTCATGAGCTTCTGCAGATCCTTATTTTCGTGTGTCTGTGTGTCACGTGCACCGGCAAGAAAGATAGCATCGTCCAGGATAACGAAGTCTTCTCCCGGATTAAGCAGCTTAACGATATCCTTCAGTTCTTTAGGCCACTTGACGGCCCGATATCGTGAAGGATAGTATTTCCGGACGAAAGCAGGATCGTAATTCACCAGGACGATCTTACGATCGTCAAACAATCTCTCATTGGCTAGTGAGTTTTCTGCTACGGTCTTTCCCCATTGGCCCGTTCCGGGGATCAAGAACGTTCCGTGTTTGGCGTATTTCAGCCTCCGGTACAGCCTTGAATCCTCGAAGGCTATGGGCTTGACCGGCAACGGTTTAGAGTATGCTCTTGACCAGGGATCCTGGTAATCCGGAATGCTCCAAAAACCGATATCTGAAGATAAGCTCATTCTGTACCCTCGTCTGAAGGATCTATGATATCCTCGAATATTTCGTTAAGCTGCTTAGCGTACTTCTGACCTTTCCGGATACTGTTCTTGACTACCTGCAGATCCTGCTGATCCTTCAGCTCGTGATTGGTCTCATACTGTTTCTTCAGTTCCATTATGAGCTTGTTATATTGTCCGGATATCGCCGCCAATTTCAGATCTGAAAATTCTGCAGAGAAGGGATACTCGATCTCCATCTTGTCCTCGTCGAATCTTCTGATCAGTTCAACGCTTTCACCGTCCGGCGTACTCCACGCTTGAAGCGGTTTTCCTATCTTTTTCATGTTTTTCCACATATTTCTGCCAACAACAATAGGCCATATCGTTCCGTCCTCGATGTTAACCACTATTGCGGCTTTACTGTTCATTGTGGTCATTTTTGAACCTATTTTGTACCAAATAGGAATAAAAACGATGGTAATTAGGTAATAAATCCAGTGAATTTCTATCCAGGATACCCAATCCTGCCAATCAATGATGGCCACACCGATCAGTATAAAGATGATCGGAACGAAGTAAACCCAAAAGGGCTTAGCCTTACTTTTTGCCGGTGTTTCCGGATCTGCTTTCTCCGGTACCGGCGTAACCGGTTCTTCAGATTCTTTAGTCGAAATAGACTCCATGATATCCCTCTGATTTTCTGTTCTTCCAATATGCTAACATGAACGGCGCCGGTATGAAGAGGAACACAATAGTATGAAGAATCGTACTGTTTCGGAGCCAGTCCATGAATGCGGCCCATTCATCCGGAGACACGACCATAAAATCAAGATCCTCTTCCGGAATGATGTTTGATACACTGTCTGTAATTCTTAGCCGGTAAATGAGAGTTAGATCATCAATTCTCCAGGACAATTGAGTAGATCCTACTTCATAGGTCTCCTGGAATTTGTGATAACCTGCAGGTATGTTCCGTTCTATCCGGATATCAGTTCCTTCAGCGTGTGTTATGTGCACCGGCGTCGGTGTGTAAAGATACCACGTTATTGTGGTGTAAGCTGTTCTCGATGATGTATCGACTGCAGTCTTCAGGATGCTGCCGGATCTCTCAGAAATTCCGTGCAGCTCCACGCTGTCGATCTGCTCACCGGTTGCTTCAGAGCTCACCAGGATAAGAGCTCCTGAAGAAAGGATCGCTGCCAAAAAAAGAATTGGAAAAAGTTTCATTTGGAGTGCCTCCCGAATCCGTTGATCAGTGATGATATCATGGTGCTACCGCCGCCTGAAGACTTGCCGAATATACCGGATAGAATCAGGATCCATGCACCGGCGTTAATGGCCGAGCTCACTAACCAGCTGGTGATATCCGTGCCGGCGATATCCACGGCGAAAGGAAGGCATCCTGCGATATCGACACTGAAGAACGTTATCGCCATGAGGATGATACCCGCAGTGAGAAACGTTATGTTCATTTCGCACTCCTCGGACGTGTCCATATTATGAGGATCCCGATAATGACCACAACGGCAAGTATCACATAGAGCAACTGATACACTCCATCAATTTGACCGGTCAACGATAATCCCCATTCGTCCATATTCGCTATGACCTGTTCCCATCCGCTGGCCATATTGGTCTCTTCGGATCCGCCGGCAAAGGTGTCGAATACCCAATCAACGGCATCCCCTACGGGATCCCATCCTGTGGTATGTTCTAAGATATCTTTGCCGGTCACTAAGTAAACAGCCATGTCCACGACGAAAAACCCTCCCAATATCAACGGTACGACCATAAGATCACTTCCTGAAGAACATCAAGACGGCAAATATGACAACGATGACCAGGACCATTATCACAGTATCCCCGACGGCTCCGAGGCCGAGGGCATCCCCGACACCGCCCAGGATCCCATCGCTGGCCATATTGGACAATCCCCACAGGCCGCCGGCACCGGCTAAGATGCCGGTCTTGAAGCCGAGCTTAGATGCTGCTTTAGTTCCGGTCTTGAAGCCGAACTTAGATGCTGCTTTAGTTCCGGTCTTGAAGCCGAGCTTAGCTAGGAAACCTGCCATGATATCACTGCACCAAATGCTTTCCTTTGGTCACGACGAAGTTATAGATCATCACTCCGAGCATGGCCATCATACCGTATGCGAACAATGCCGCACCGATATCGTAGAACATCAGTCCGGCGAAGATCCAATCAAATAACTGCAGATAGTTCTGTGCGCATACCGCAATGAACACAGCAACAGCACCGAACGCCACCCCGTGCCATATCGTTAACTTGTTCTTTCCTGCAGGAGCGACAAATAAAATAGCGAGCAAAAAGAACGCTATTCCTGCACCAATCGCCAGATAATACACAATGTTATCCATTATTTTCTCCTCCCTTTGAGTTTTCCTTTTGCTTTGTTGACCATTCTGGAAAATGTACCTACCTGTACCCATGGCGATGCAAATATTGCACACAGGAACAACAAAAGTCCGGCGATACCAGCGACGAAAGACGCATAATATATGGATGTTGAACCCTCAAAGAGCTCGATAGAGACGTCAACGAAACCGTCATCCGGCGTGTCGGCCCACACGATGCTCATTAGTGGCCACGGATTTCCGGTCATTCCTTTCATTTTCAGTCTGTCCACAGCGGAAAATTGGTACTCCCATATTCCCTCTGAGGTCTCCGCCAGAGGGAAAGAAACAGCACCAGATAACCGAACCGCTATCCCGCTGATTCCGGGATCATTCACGTGCATGACTATTTTTTCCGCATCGAAAACAGAAGAATAATCATTGAATCTCAGGTGGACTGTCGCAGTGGAATCGGCCGGAACACCGATTGCCCACATGTAACCGAATCCGCTTTCTGACGGGAATAAGAATGGAGTAAGCGGCGTATCCGTTGCAACTCCATTCAGTTTAACCATGGTTATCGTTGAAAACAACGTGGTTTCATCATATTCTTTAGGAGTATCCATATCTATCGACGCTCCTGAATCTATCAACGCCACGCCTGCAGGCATGGCGCACACCAAGAGCACCGCCAACAGAGATAGTACTGCTGCGGATTCTGGATTTTTCAGTATCTTTCTTTTTGTCATTGTGACCTCCATCACTCGATAGGTCGAGCGATAGAATCGTTATCTCATTAAGGAAAATAAAAGGGGTTGAAGTGTACAAAGTACACTATTTATTCAGCAGGCTGATCTGCAGAAAAAGGCGGTAAAGGGTTTTCGTTCCGGAACTTTTCCAAGGCAATTGTTGCGATATCGGACTGTGACATTTTCCCCCGTGTCCGGAAAGAATATGTATTGATCCAATACGCGAGATCTTCCGGAATGTTGAAGGCTTTCCGTCTAACTCGCGTCAATTACCTCCACCTCCATCACTCCGGGAAACCCCGTACTGAGGTACCCCGAGACTCTACTAACATTGAATTTGAAAAGGTTCTTGTTCACACCGATCAGGTAATTGAGATCCTTCAGGTTCTTCCACCATTCCTTGATTTTTCGTTCGTCATTGATCAACTCATTTTCAAGCATCACTTTCTTGAACTCCAGGTATGTTACTTGCGTCGGTTCGCCCGATCTGTCGTAACATCCGTATTTCATGTGCATCAATGAGAGTACCGCTCTCAGTGTTATCCCTTTTGGCATTTTGTTTTCCCTCCATGTGTATAACACACACAACACACGTTCCCTTTCGTTTTCTGTCGGGGCCAGACGGTTCCGCTTGCAGACCGTCTACCCCAACAGCACCCAGGCTAATGACGGCGACCCCGTTGGGGAGTCGGGAAGCAAGCGAAAGGGGGAGCGAGTCGCGCGAGGCGGAGCGCATCCCATCGCATGGCCAGCAGATTAACAGTCCCTTCCTTTTACCGTCCTTTTCACACGGTTGTGTGTGTTGTGTGTGTTATACATATACACCGATGCAGGATTCGAACCTGCAGAGCATCCGCTGATGATCGGTGATTTTTCTGCGGCAAAATCGGTACACAAAAAATTGAAATTCAAAAAACAACTGCTGGCCATAGGAAGGCATGTCCGCCCTCCCGTTCGCTCTCTTCTGATCTTGAAAAAAATCATTAGTGACGCTTTGTCATCTGAGCATGCAAAATCCTTTTACCATCGGTTGCGATGCGGGAGCATGGATCTGCCTCCGGAACACAGCCAACGCAAAAGACGTTTACTGGTGGGAACGAGCATATTCATCGTTCCGCTCATAATCGGACTGCTGTCGTTCTACATCGCAGATCCGGAGTATATCATCGCGCACGACACAGATACGATATTGGTATCACTGTCAGCAGCGGTCTTTGGTATCCTTGTTGTGTTCTACACCCTTACACAAACTGACGAGAAACGGAACAATGAGTTCATGGCCATGTGTACAATTGCTGTCGGAATATTGTTCATATTGGGCATGGCATCAGGCGTCATCATACTGATCAATGATTCTTTCACGCACTTGCTTGAACTTATGGTGTTCTTCAACGTAGGTTCCATATTATCTTCTGTGTTCGTTATCGTTTATTACTTACTGATATTCCGTATCTGGCACTCTGATAAATGGGAATGTTGATATTACATTTTTGCAAGCGCTTGAGTGGCAGAAGCCACCACGTATTCTTATTGTGCGCAGGCGTCTTATCATGTGGTTGTTTTATATTTATTGAAAACATTGCTCGGGCGTGAAATATAAGGCGGCCTTGTTCATAACTGTGGTCTTATTCGCATCGATATTCGCATCGATGCATTTCAGCAGCCCCGCGGATGGTGCTGAGGATGAAATATACGCAAATTCGGACGATATAAGTGTCTCGCCTTCCAAGAAGAATTTCCAACTGAAAGCTGGTGATTCGGTAAAAGTGTACCTGAGCATCTACAACAAATTTGAAAGAACGCTCGTGGTTTTCATTAATTACGATACCAGACAAGATCCTGACATCCATGTCGGTTTCCCTAACGGCCACATGATAGAAATAAAGGAAGGCGGCATAGGACACTGCGAACTTGACATATCTGTGGACAGATACGCCAGGTCCACGGATCATGCACTCCATTTTGACATAACGATCAATGATCCTTTGCGCGGGAACACCATCGAGGCTGATGCTTCTCATTCTTTGATGATCACTGTCTCTTCAGAACTTTCAGCAGGGAAACAGTACAACAAAATAATGGGCGCCATAGACAACCATCTTCCTGCGCCTTTGAATACGCCTATCGTCACAACGATAATAACGATGCTCATCTGGATATGGATCGCGATCGTTGTTGCATACTTCATCCTGCCTGTCGTCATGAAGACAGGAAAAAGAGCGATGAGTGATACCGAGAAGATCATGAAGAGGTGGAAGAAATGAAGGTCGATCTGAGAAAGATCGCGTTCGCGATCATAATCCTCTTCGGACTCTCGCAGGCTGTACGCGTTTACGGAATGCCTGAACGCAGTATCGCTGTCTTTGAGGAAGTCTCATACGTTGTATTCATTGTCATCCTATTCGTTGTGATCCTTCAGGTCTATAGATTTGCAGTGGTTCGTTTACTTGACTGGTTGGATGAATCGATAGATGACGGTACCAAATCAGGATTATATCCTTTACTTTCGGTCATGGGAACTCTGGTCATATCCGTTGCGTGCGTATGGACGATACTGTCTCACATGGGCATTGACATATTGGTGATACTTACAAGCGCAGGCATCATCGGTCTTGCGATCACTTTCGGTGCGCAGAACACACTTTCACAGTTCTTCAGCGGTCTCAGCATACTGCTGTCCAGACCGTTCAAGGTCGGGGATGTTGTAAGACTGAACAACACGCACATCACATACAGGGTCAGAAAAATAGGGTTAATGAACACCATCCTCGAAGAATGGGACTCCAGGGAACCATACAGTTTCCCGAACAATCAGCTTTCCAATGCTATCGTCGATAACGTCACAAGCGAAAAGAAATCATTCAACATCATACTGTTCTTTGATGTCAACTACGAATCCGATCTCGCGAAAGCAAAGGAGATAATGCTCAATGCCGCTGAGACGGCACCACATATCGTCATGGACGGTTCTTGGCCTCACCCATCGGTCTCATTCGCTGATATGAGCACAACGAACATCAGAATGAAGCTTTCCGTGTTCGGTGACGATTACGTTAACAACTCACCGATCATAAGCGGACTAATCGAGAATATTGTCAACGGCTTCAAGAATAACGGAATAAGATTCTCGCCTGTGAGGTATGACATCAACATGTGCGGAGGTGCAGAGGAATGACCTCCAAGAGAAGTGTTGCCCTCGTTTCTATCTACGCCGTGATACTCTTGACGATAGTATCATGCTCATATCTCATGGAACCTGCCGAAGAATATGATCAGGATCCTGATCTTGTCGGTACTTGGAACCTTGTTGCCATTGAATCCCTGGATAAACGCCAAACATACAGCAGAGAACCCGACACCCATTACAACATAACTGTGAAGGAAGTCCTCGGCGAGGTTTTCATTGCAGAGTCACAAGATATCGAATTCTGCGGCGTGAGGATAGGAGATTCCATCATGTTCGAATACCGTTTCGGTGAAAAAGCATGGATAAGAGCTAACGGCAGCATCATCAGAGGAATGCTGGTGATGTACGAAACACACTATTACAACGAAGACAATTGGTTCGTTTCCATATCCACATACTCTAAAAATCCAACGAAGTTGAGGGCCGACTTGTATGACAGCCCGGCCATACAGAGAAGTTGGATCCTCCGTGACGGACAAAGCCACTTCTATGATGCTGCAGCCCCGGATGAATCAGATGGATATCCTCTCCAAGGGACTGTATTACTCATCAGCAATATGTGGGGTAACCTCATCAGAGCAGAGATGCAACAACAGGAGTCGACCGGCCCTAATCCTGAAGATGTCAGAATTACCACCAGACTCATGAATGGTATATTCGTCAGCGAACACGATGGAATAAGAACAGCATTCATGATCGATTCCAGCGGAAAGATGTGGACATTGACCATACAGGACAGACTTGCAGTGCTCAGAGCGATCGTAATATCCGACACCATTGAGAAAATGGTAATTACGCAACGCGCTTACTTCGATACAATCCCGCCGGCGATTCCTGATGCACCTGATATGACCGGTACATGGATATCCAACGGTTCTGAAAGCACATACGGCGACGGAAGTACCGATTCAACAACAGCTCCCATTGACATAACGTACACGTGGCAGGATGGATACCTCTTCACAGGTACGATCACTTTCCCTGCAGAGACTCCGCTCCCCGAAGGCGGATATGTGGTGTATGATCCGACAGCATACAACGGATGGCTGATACGCCTGGGAACCGACCAGACAATTCCGGGTAAGCCCGAATTCAAAGAAGGTTACGGTTTCATCGGCGAAGATCATCAATCCATGACCGCGGTGGGATTCACATATGACCCCGTTACGGGAACGAACGGTGTCGTGCTCTACAAATTCGTGAAATCGTGATCACATTCCCAGTTTCCATACGCAGTGTCTGAACCATTTCTTCAGTTTCAATAATCTCATTTCCTGACCTCCTTGTTCCTTTCAAGTGGTAGAGTGCAAATAATGGACGTGCAAATTGAGCATATAAACGAAATGGGGGGAGGTATCCGAAAGTGTTCTGACTGGAAGGTTTATATTCTATCTCGAATTCCCCAGTCTACCGGAATGGGCAAGTAGATCAGCCCGGTAGATCGCTGCCTTCGCAAGGCAGAAGTCGCGAGTTCGAATCTCGCCTTGTCCACCATTTTTCCATTTTTTAACGATATCTTTTTTATTTACAATGTCAATATACCACTTGGGATGTGCTGGCTTGAGTAATGACATTCGATGCAATGAATGCAAACGGTGCGTTTGGGATCCGATCGGAGGAGGGTTTCTGATGCATTGCTACGGCAATGATATTGAAGTGCGAGTTCACCGCAAAGAAAAAGAATCGTTCCTGATGAAGGAATGCCGCATATCCTTTATGAAGACCGAAGAAGAGAAGATGTCCGCTGAACTCATGGAACGCGCTCACAAACAGTACGCAGGAATGCCGAAAGTACAATCCAGTTTGGACATGTTCTGATACCATTCAGATCACTGAATGAGATCGAGGACCGGCGAGAGTATTTGAATCAATATCCCTATTCGTATGCATGACCTCAGGTAAGGACCAGATCGATGCGAATGCAATGAAAGAACTTGCCAGATCCGGCAATGCTGAAGCACAGTATGGTCTCGGTCAGATGTATGAACGAGGAAAAGGTGTCACAAAAAGTGATGCCGAGGCAGTGAAATGGTATACTCTATCAGCTGATCAAGGCAACGTGTGGGCACAATGCGATCTTGGCAGGATGTGCGAATCCGGGAAAGGTACTCCGAAAGATGAAAAGAAAGCTGCCGGATGTTATGAGAAAGCTGCAGCTGCCAAGGACATGTGGGGTCAATATCATCTTGGCAGGATGTACGCCAACGGAAAAGGCGTTCCCAAGGATACGGGGAAGTCCGCAGAACTGTTCAAACTTGCAGCTGACCAGGATGTTCTTCCGGCGAAATACGAATTGGGTATGATGTACGCCCGAGGGAACAGAATCAAGAAGGATCTCGGCAAAGCGTGCAAGTTCCTGAAGCCTGTTGCCGAATCCGGAAATGTGTGGTCCCAGTACGAATTAGGAAGGATACTTTCAAAGGAAGAGTGGTCCGGTAAGAATGATGAAGAAGCTGTGAAATGGTTCAAACTCGCTGCAGATCAGGGAAATTCATCAGCACAATACGATCTTGGAAAGATGTATGCGGACGGAAAAGGCGTAATTCAAAACGACAAGGAAGCCGTAAGATTGTACAGACTTTCCGCAGATCAGGGAAATTCATCAGCACAATACGATCTCGGTTGGATGTACGCTGCCGGACGCGGCGTGAAGAAATCTGAGGACGAAGCCAGAAAATGGTTCGCCTTATCTGAAAGATCAGAGAAATGAAAAAGAAGACGCGGCCGGTGTTCGGCCGCATCATTTGAAGATGTTCATTGTTCTGTATTTTGAAAAAATAAACACATATTATTTCTATCTCAGTAACGATTACGAAGCAGGTGAATTAAATGCCGACATTCGCAGACCCGTTTCTCGGGAACATAAACAGGAAAATGACAGATCAGGAACTTGCGCAGGCCATCAGGATCGATATCGCCGGAGAACTTGAAGCCATATTCCTTTACGACTCTCACGCCAACGCAACAGACAATCCCGTTGCAAAAGCTGTTCTTCAGGACATACGTGATGAGGAAAAGACACACATGGGTGAGCTCATCACATTGATGAGACACCTGGATAAGAGAGAATATGAGCTTTTCGAAGACGGAGAAGAAGAGGTCAAGGAACTCTTAGAAGAATTAAAGAAAGAAGGGAAGATCTGAGTTCCTTTCAAAACCCTTTACGATCTTCTTCCTTCTTTTGTCTTTTAAGTTTTTTATTGCCCTTCATCCACCGGCTTCATCTTCTTTCCGGCTATGCGGAACGCTGTGTTCAGTAACGCAGCGACTATCGCTAATACGAACACTACGATGAACGTTGATGTATAGTCCCCTGACTGATCCACCAGATATCCAGATACCATCGGCCCTATGAGCGCCCCTGGTATCAGAATGAACGACATTATGCTGAAGTTCTCCGGATGATATTTCTTTCCGAAATAATCATGAGCGATGGTCGAAGTGAATGCGGGCGTTCCACCGTATACCAGACCGACCACGAGCATTCCTATTATCACGACGACAAGGTTTCCGGTGTACGCCGCAGTGACCAATGCCGCTCCTCCGATGATCAGGGACACCGCATGTATCGTCAGCGACCTTTCTTTGATCTTGTCGAATAGTGAACCGAAGACCACTCTTCCGGTACCGTTGAATATCGATTCCAGCAGACCGAGCAATGCGAATCCTCCGAATGCTAACGCAATGGGGACAGCACTGTTTATCACCATGAGGCCCGCTGACGTCACAACTGCACCCCAGATGAAGAAATACCAGAAGAACGGCGTCTTCATCATCTCTTTCGGTGAATACCCTGCGCTTTCTGCCCTGACGATCTTCGCATCCGTTATAACGGGTGCTTTCAACAGGACCGCACCGGCAAGCATTGCTGCTGTTGTTATTATCGCAAGTACGATGAACGTATCATGCAGCCCAATCGAGGATATCATCTCCTTGACCATGGTTCCCAGGACTATACCTCCGAGGCCGAAGGCCATCATCATCGAACCTGATGCGAATCCTAACCGATCACGGAACCATCTGTTGACAGTACTGATTATCGTGTTGTATCCGAATCCTACGCCAGTGCCTACGAATGCGCCGTAGAAGATGTACAACATTATCAGACTCGAGTCGTTATCCGGGCTCATCCTCGAGGCTCCCATGAACCCTATGAACACCAGCGCAGCAGAGAGAATGAACATACTGCTGGGTCTTGCCTTTCTGAGTAACCTTCCGGCGCTGTATATTCCTAGACAGAACGCTATTATCGAGATCGTGAACGTAAGCGACATCTGAGAAACGGACCATCCATACTCAGCGCCCAATGGTGCTCTGAATATGCTCCATGCGTAAATGAGACCTAAGAACAGCAACATTACCATTCCCGTTACCAGATACACATACCTTTTCCTGTTGTCCGCTTCATTATGCACTTCTTGCATATTCCCGTAGAAGGGGCTTCCATATACATATCTTTTGTTCATTGATGTATATTATTATACATTATATGCCTTATTGGCACCCTTTTTTCTTTCTCAAAAGCGGACAAGGCTACGGATACGTGCGTGCGGACATGCATTTGAAATACTGTCATCATATACGTCTTTTCATGGAACCTGTCACGATAGCGCTGATCTGCATAACCATCGGTGCCCTTTGCCTGATAATAGAGGCCATGAGCCCGGGGTTCTTCATGCTCATACCGGGAATGGTATTCATGATCCTGGGGGTCTTCGGATACTTCGTAGATGATTTCTTCACATCATGGTACCTTCTGGTGACGATGCTCGTTGTCACGTTCATATCTACAGTTCTAACGATCAAACTGTATCAGGTACTTGCTAAACCGGTACCACCTGAGACGCTGGTCGCGGAGACGATGATCGGGAAGACAGGAAAGGTGACGGTAACGACGGAACCGGGTACCATAAAAGGAAAAGTGAGGATAGGCTTCGACATATGGAGCGCGACCTCGGATGAAATGATCGCCGCCGGAACTGATATCGTAGTTTACGAGGCGGAAGGCGTTCACGTCAAAGTAAGGATCAAAGAGGAATAAGGAGGGATAAGATATGGAAACTTGGTGGATAGCCGTCGCACTCGTCATAGGTGTGATGGTCGTCGTAGTGATGATAAGCGGGGTGAAGATCATACAGCCGTACGAACAGGGCGTGTATATGAGACTGGGAAAGTTCATACGCGTTCTCAATCAGGGTCTGAATGTTGTATGTCCGCTGATCAATGTTGTTGTTAAGGTCGATCTGCGTACGCAGGTGCTTGACGTTCCGAGACAGGAGGTCATCACAAAGGACAACTCACCTGTTGTCGTCGATGCGGTGATATATATCAAGGTCACCGACCCCAAGAATGCATTCTTCGAGATCGTTGATTACAGATTCGCGACAGTGAATCTTGCTCAGACGACGTTGAGATCAATAGTCGGCGAGATGGAACTTGATGAAATACTGTCGAACAGGGAGAAGATCAACATCCAGTTACGCGACATACTCGATGAGAACACCGACAAATGGGGTGTGAAGGTAGAGAGCGTCGAGATCAAGGAAGTCGATCCTGCAAAGAAGGTCAAGGATTCAATGGAAGAGCAAACGTCAGCAGAAAGGAAGAGACGTGCCGCCATTCTTGAAGCAGACGGACTGAAAAGGGCTGCGATCATGCAGGCCGAAGGAATGAAGAAATCCAGGATACTTGAAGCGGAAGGATTACAACAGTCCATGGTCCTTGAAGCGGAAGGAAAGAAGTTGGCGACCATACTGGAAGGACAGGGAGAGGCACAGAGGCTCAGGATAATGGCCGTCGGTGCTGCTGCGCTGGATTCCAAAGCGCTGTCCGTTCTTTCTATGGAAACCATCAAGAGTGTAGGTCAAGGCGAATCGTCGAAGATATTCTTCCCCATGGAAGTGACGAAATTGGTTGACGGAATATCCCAATACATGGGAACATCATCCAATGTGCCTGACCGTGCTGTTTCCAATGTCGGAGATCTTGATGAGGCCGTCGGAACTGCCGAGGACATACTCGGTAAGATCCCCAAGGAAGAGGAGATCCGTGCGAGACTCGCCAAAGTTGACAAGATCGTTAACGACGAGCTTGCGGAGACCGCAGATATAACGAAAAGCATCAGTACACCCTGATGCCAAACCACTTTCATTTTTTCCGATAACATGGATGCGATAGAACTGAAGAACGTCTCCGTCGTGCGTGACGGCTCAAGGATATTGGAAAACATTGACGTTACGATCGGGAACAGAGAGAACGTTGCGATCATCGGTCCGAACGGTTCAGGGAAAACTACGTTGATGAAACTGTTACGCGGGGAGATACTTCCGTATTATGACGAAACCGTGAAAACAACATTCCGTCTCTTCGGGATGGACCGTTGGGACCTTTTCGAGCTCAGAAGCAGGATAGGTATCGTTTCCATGGACCTTCAGTCCAAATTCGATGAGACCGCTAAGATAAGGGACATCGTGATGTCCGGATTCTTCAGCAGCATGGATGTGTATCGGAACCACAGCGTTACAAAGAAAATGAAAGCAAAAGCGGAAGAGATGATGGAGCTCTTGGACATTTCCGACAAAGGCGAACGGGGATCCGGAAAGATCTCTTTGGGAGAAATGAGACGGACACTCATCGCAAGAGCGTTGGTGAACGACCCGGAAATGCTTGTTCTCGATGAACCTATGACCGGATTGGACGTGAACATACGCGCGAAGTTCAGAAGGATGTTCGATGATCTTATCTCGCATGACGTAAGCATAGTGATGATAACACACGAACTGGAAGACATTCCGAAAGACGTGACGAGAGTGATAATGATCAAGAACGGCAGGATATTCGCAGACGGCCCCAAGGAGAAGATGCTTGTCTCCGAGACCGTTAGTGAACTTTATGATATGGAGATACGTGTTACCGAACGATCAGGCTCATATCACATGATCTCGGAATGATACGGCAAAGGTTTAAGCTATGTCCGCACATGATGTTCCGATGTCTCTGGATTGGACCGAAAAGTACCGGCCGTCGTCGTTGGACATGGTCATCGGTAACCCTAAAGCGATCAGTGAACTGAGAGCCTGGGCGAAGGAATGGTCTTCCGGAACTCCTTCTAAGAAAGCGGTCGTGTTGATGGGATCCCCGGGTATCGGAAAGACATCTGCAGCAGTGGCGTTGGCAAGCGACATGGGCTGGGGATTGGTGGAAATGAATTCTTCGGATCAGCGTACCGGCGATGCTATTGCCGCGGTCGCATTGAAAGGCGCTTACGGTAACACGTTCACAGACTCCGGAAGTTATCTGGATTCCAAGGACGGAGGCATGAAACTCATAATCCTTGATGAAGCGGACAGTCTCTTCGGCAATGCAGACCGCGGAGCGATGCCTGTGATCTCAGAACTGATCAAGAAAACGAAACAGCCTGTCATCTTGATAGTAAATGATTTCTATGCTTTGAGCAGAAAGAGCTCAGCGGCAAAAACAGATACGTTACAGATAAACTTCATGAGGCCGCGAAGCACTGAGATCGTAAAAGCGCTGAGGAACATAGCTGCCAAGGAAAACGTTGCAATAGGAGAAGACGCACTCGCCATCGTCGCAGAGAATTCCCATGGGGACATGAGAGCCGCCGTAAGGAACTTAGAGTCGCTGGCACTTGGCAGAAAGACGATAACCGCGACGGATGCGAAGGCCCTTTCCGACCGCATCGTGAAGAAAGGAATGTATGATCTCATGGATGCCGTTTTCAGGAAAGGGGATGCAAAAGAATCAAGAAGACTGATGATGGACGTTGATGAGACTCCCGATCATGTCATGCTCTGGTTGGATGAGAATTTACCGCATGAATTCAAGGATCGCGGCGATCTTGTACGAGGATACGAGAAACTTTCACGTGCTGATGTGTTCCTTGGAAGGGTACACCGGCGCCAGTATTACAGATTCTGGTCTTACGCCGGGGATATGATGACATCCGGCCTTGCAGTATCGAAGATGAGCGGAATAAGGAACAACGAACGTTTCAGATTCCCTTCGTACCTTATGAAGATGTCCCGCGGTAAAGGTGTGGCTGCATTGAAGAAGGCCATATGCTACAAACTTGCCGTTTTCCTGCACACTTCGACCGGGCGGATATCTCACGACGTATTGCCTTTTTTCAAGATAATGATGCTGAACGATCCGGAGCTGAGGATGAGGATGTGCGATTCCCTTGATCTTGATGCTGAAGAGTTGGCGTTCTTACTTAACGCGAAGGTCGATTCGAAAATAGTGAAAGATACGCTCTTGGGGAACACTGCACCTGTACCTGATGTGATCGAAGTTGCAATCAAAGAGAAGGCAGTGAACGACAAACCGAAGTCGCAAAAGAGTCTTTTCGAATTCTGAGGTCTTTGCATGGATCCAATATACAAAGAACTGCTGATAAAACAACAATACCGTCTTCACAACGACCACGCTGCTGTAAAGCTGTGTCATTGGATGAGGCAGAGCCTGATATACGGACGTTCGTGTTACAAACAGGATTTTTACGGTATTTCGAGTCACAGGTGTCTGCAGATGACACCTGCGATCAATGAATGCGATCATATGTGTCAGTTCTGCTGGAGAGTACAAGGCCACGACTTCGAGGTGAACGAATGGACAGAGCCGAAGGAACTGTTGGACAAGATGATCGAACATCAGCGGAAACTCATAACAGGATTCAACGGTGATGACAGATGTTCCAAAGAAAGATACAATGAATCGCGCGAGCCTAACATGGTTGCGATATCATTGGCAGGAGAACCCATTACGTATCCGTATCTTTCAGATTTCCTGAAGGAATGTCACGCAAGGAAGATGATGACGTTCATGGTCACCAACGGCACATATCCCGATGAATTGGAGAACTTGGACGTTCTTCCCCGTCAATTGTACGTGACGGTCGCAGCACCGAACGAAAAGGTCTACAGAACAGTATGCAGACCGAAGATCAGCGACGGATGGGAGAGGCTCATGAGAACGTTAGAATTGTTTCCTTCATTGGACACGCGCACCGTCGTACGGCACACATTGGTCAAAGAACTCAATTTCGGATGGACAGAAGAGTACGCAAAACTGGACAAAACCGCGGATCCTGATCTTATAGAACCGAAAGGCTACGTTTTCGTAGGCGGTTCCAGACAAAGACTTTCTATGAGCAACATGCCATCTCATCAGGAGATATTGGATTTTTCAAAGGATCTCGGAGAAAGGGTGGGCATGGAGATACTGAAAGAAAAGGCAGACAGCAGGGTCGCTTTGCTTGGAACTCCTGGGATCGAAACGAACGTGTGGAAGATCTACAAGATGTAATACCATATAAGCAACGCAATGACCGCTATGTGCAGCGTTGCAAACAGATAGACCAGTTTGAATTTTGTCTTCTTGGTCTTATGTCTTGCGAACTTCATACCTGCTAGTGCACCGAACGGCCCGATGAGTGAAATGATCAGTAATGTTTTCTCAGGCGTTCTTCTCGACCCTTTCACGGCTTTCTTCTTATCAGATACATACATCAGAAAGGCTATGACGTTAAGGATCGCCAATATTACAATGGCTGCGTAAACATATTCCATTGTTCCTGCAACATCATTCGGATATAAAGGAAAATGGGGTAAGTAGTTTAGAGGGACTGAATGAACACGTCTGCTGCGTCATTCGCTTCAGAGCCTTTCTTTTTACCGGAGAAGAACGTTTTTGACGATACGAACGAATATGGCGCAGTAAGTTTCTTCAGCTGCTCCTCTCCTTTTTCATCTTTGAGCTTACATGTCAGGAAGAAACTGACCTCCTTCCCATTGAGATCCTTCTCGGCAAGGAAGTTCCTGACAGCTTTGGAAAGCCTTCCCGCGTATACACCGGAGCCGATTATGATGCGGTCATATCCTGCGATATTCACATCATTTTTGCCGATTTCCACAATGTCGCAGGACAGCTTCGATGCAATGTATGCAGCTATAGCTTTGGTGTTTCCGGTCTTGGACGCATAGACGATCACTGTTGTCATTATAACGCCTTACCGATAGCTTCAGCTTTGTTCAGTAGATCCTTGTTCTCTTTGGCCACGGTGGGAGGCCCTCCTCCTGCCATCACGATCTTTCCTGACGGGACCATTTTGAACATAGCCGCGAACATTTCTTCTATGTTATCCGCGACCTTGTTCCCTGCTTCCTCCTGAGAACCGCATGTCACTATCGTCACTAGCTTCTTTCCGCCTGCTATGAAGGGTGAGAAATCCACTCCCATGAAAGAATAACAGCGATCCCAAAACATTCTGAACTGTGCTGTCGGCTGTGAGATGTACAGCGGAGTGCTGAGAATAACGGCTTCCGCATTCTTCACATCTTCCAGTAACACCTTGATGTCGTCATTCTGAACACATATTCCATTCTTCTTACATCCCATACATGCCTGACAGCCGACCATCTTCATTTTATTAAGGTTGTATTTCTTCACTTCCTTTCCGTTGGCCTTGGCGCCTGCAAGCACCGAATCCGCTATCGTTTCTGAATTACCGTTGACCCTGGGGCTTCCTATTATCCCTATTACAGACATCATATACCTCACTATCATAATGTTAGTATGCAGTATAAGAATGTTTTGTACAACACCTTATTATATCTAGTATTGTTATGTTAGTATTATGTCAGATATAGGCAACAAACCACGATTGGATTGTGCGGTCGACGCCACCATGTCTGTTATCGAAGGCCGATGGAAAGCAACGATCCTCTGCAAATTAGTACAGAAGGGAACGTTACGTTTCAATCAGCTCATGAAAGAGATGAGCGGTGTTTCTCCACGAATATTAACGAAACAATTGAGGGAGATGGAACGCGACGGTCTCATCACGCGGGAAGTGTTCCCTGAAGTACCGCCTCGCGTTGAGTATACGATCACATCAAGAGGAAAAGGACTCGGCCCTATCCTGACAGCAATGGCGCAGTGGGGTCTGAGGAACATGATACCTACCATGATCACGATCGACTGCGGAGCACGCCCCCAGAATATACCAGAATCGACCCGGGTTTAAAATATCTGCATTCACGTACGTGAGATGATACAATGGGATATTCCGTTAAGTTGATCTCTGCGTCTGAAAAGGACAGGCTGTATGATGAATATAAGGTAAAGAATTTCCATTCTGCCAAAGCGGAGATATTCGGGCTGTGTATGAAACTGTACACGGAGGACCGAGGTATAATGGACATGTGGGAAGATAACTTCTATTCAATGTCCAGCAACGTGCGTTCACATGCACGTATCATCTCAGTCAACGACGAACGTTACGGGATGGAAGTTCATTACGATCGTACAACAAACACAGCATTCCTGTTCAATTTCGATTATTACGGATGGATCAAAAGCATTGCGTTGGCTATCGTTGCGGATATGCTGGAAGATTCTCACGGCATCTTTTCAGTTCACGGTGCGGCATTGGATGTTAACGGAACAGGTGTGACGCTTATCGCCCCTTCAAAGACCGGAAAGACAACACAGTCATGGGGACTTCTGAGGGAAAAAGGAGGGCGTCTGATAACCGACGACTGGTATTTTGTAAGGCTTGGAGGCGGAAATCCGATTGCAATAGGTTCTGAAAAGAACTGCTATGTTGACGCAGATATCGGAGACGTTTGGGAGGAGTTCAAGCCATTGATTCAGAATGTCCTTTTTGATAACAAAGGCCGCGGGATCGCGAACATCAGATGGGTCACCGGCAACAGTTCCGTCATACCGATGACGACGGTGCGGCATATCATCCTCATGAAACGTGACTATGATGATAAGAACGTTATACGAAAACTTACGTCTTCAGATGCTGTTGATTACATGATAGCACATGATTTCTGCAATCCGCATCAGATAGTTCGCGATGCAAGGAAATTGAAGATGAGAAAGAAGTTCTTCAGGGAATACTTCTCAAACTCATGCGTATACATGGTGAACACCATCCTGAGCCCGCAGGAAACTCAGCAGCGCATCAGGGACATCGTCAAAGGATGACCTTCACTTCTTTATCAATGACCATTGAGTTTTCAGTGACGATGCAATCATATGCCTGAATCCTCACTCCGTTCTCGGATGCTTTACGAACGGCTTCACCGAACTCGGGGTGCATTTCGAAATTCGGCGTGAAGGAATGGGGGCCTCTCATTTGTATGACGAATATGATGCAGCATCCATATCCTTTCCTGACGTTCCCGATAAGTTCGTTAACATGTTTCAATCCCCTTTCCGTAGGCGCGTCCGGAAACAGTGCCAGCCCATCCTTTTCAAGTGTTACGCCCTTGACCTCTACCAATGTCTTTTCACTGCCGTTACGAAGAAGCATATCGAACCTTGAGTTCCCTAACGTATATTCCGGAAATATCTCCGTACCTGCATCGGAACGGTCTTTCAAAAATTCATATACTGCCTTATTGGGAGCCTGACTGTCTATGTTCACCAGCATCCCGTTCTTCCGTACCGCGATAAGATCATACTTCGTCTTCCTTTCGGGATTGTCGGATATCTCTAACACCGCAGTAACACCTTCGATCAACAGTTCTTTGCATCTTCCGGTGTTCTTTACGTGTACTTTCTCTATCGTACCGTTGATCTCGACATAAGCAATGAACCTGTTCGGCCGCGAGATGAAGGTTCCTGTGATCGTGCTACTGTACTCCATTCTCTTCCCTCGGAATCCGTTGATCCGATCACTTCAGTTCTCTTACCGTATTCAGAAGTTCCGGTATCGGGATCGTATCTGTCGGCCAGTATGCACGCCAGATGTACTTTATCTTCATGTCCTTACCTATCAGGAAGAACTCGCGGTTCGTGAACCCCATTATCTTGGGAGATTCTGCTCTTTCCACTATCGCTCCGTATTCTTTGCTAACTTTTTGTTCCGTGTCAGAGAGATGATCATAAAGTGATTCGGTCCTTTCCATCCATTTTTCATGCTCTTCGACACTTGCGGGATTGACATGGACCATTTTCACTCCCAACTTGTCGAATTCCTGTTTACGTTCATTCATCACTTCAATGTATTCAGTGCATGTACGCCCGTAGTTCACAACATAAAAATAAAGCATAATGTCAGCGTTCTTCACCTCATCACTGAGATGAAAAGACTCGTTCCATACGGAAGGTATCATAAAATCCGGAGCAATGTCGCCGACAGAGAGTTCCATGCATGAGGGATATAATATTTGATTTTAAACTTTTACGTATGACTGCGCACAGCATCGATCATTTTCATGACCCTTCTGATGCTGGTGCCGCGGTGTAACGAACATGACGGCATGAAGATGTGACTCCCGGAGGAACACCCTCTCATGTAATATTCCGTTCTTTCTTTGATCTCTTCATCCGTCCCGGAGATGAGTGTCGGAACTATATCTGTGCCGCCAAGTACGGAACATCTCCCGTTTATCATTGATGTTATCATTTCGGGATCATTTCCTTCAGAGAATTGGAGACCGTCTATCCCCGTCCGTATCGTGTCTTCGAAAGGATCATGCATACAGTCCCTCATGAACACACCGTGAGGATGGAATATGACAGGATATCCTGTCTTGTGTATCCTTGATGTGAGGTCCTTGACATTCGGAACTATCATGTTCTGATACACTTCACATCCGAAAAGGTCAGGGTTGTCTGATGCTGATGCAAGGAAAACGCAATCAATAGAACTGACAGAATCAAGTTCTTCGATGAACCGCATAGTATGTTCTGTGGTCAATTCGATCACTTCTCTGACATGGTCCCTTTCTGATATCATCATAAGTGCCAGATCATCCATTCCTATCAGCACTCCTGTTTTTGTGAACGGTCCTTCGACGTTACCGACGACCGCGACATCCGGGAGTTTTTCCCTTACTATTGAATATGATCTGACCGCGCCTGCTGTCCTTCCCGATATTTCGGGAACTTCCGGCAATTCAGTGACGCCTTGAAGCGGATGTGTCAACGGCACAGGTATCCCGTACTCCGGATATTTCATGACACCGCCAAATGATTCCACATTGAACGCAGCCGATTGTATGCATCCTACGACTGCATCCTGTCCTGTCATCTTTTGGAATGAGACGACAGCATTGGCTGATAATTCTGAATCATATTGTTCTGTGAAGACCTCCGTCGTTCTTATGTTGACGGCGTCCATCGCTAACGTGAGATCACGTAAGAATATCGGCACGCGGTCTGAAGTACCGCATTTCAGGACTGAAAGGAATTCCTCGGATGCCACAACCCCTCAAACCCATACAGATATGTTAATTTAGCGTAACTCAGACCAATAACAGTATGTTATGGCTTGATGACGACCATATCCGCACACTCTTTGAGGGAGACTGCGGGCCGAATCCTCCTCCTTCTGATGTCGCCTTTATTTCAATGGTCCTTCCAAGTTTTGTGTTGACCGATATTACGAACAGTTCTTCATCGGAAGGCCCCAATGTTCCTGATGCACGTTCCGTTCCGTCCACGTACAATGAGAAGTCAGCATTTCCCCACAGATGTATCGCCCTGACCGTGATGTTGAGTTCCGCTTCCCTGTTCAGAGGATCGTGTACACCGTCATCCATTACGAACAGGTAGTATCCCGCTCCTGCGATCAGACAAACTATCGCTAATGAGCCCAGAACATTCGAAGCTTTCGCCATTGCATCCCCTGTTTGGAGCAACATATATGACTATTTCTTTATTTTGTCAGTTATCCGAAAATAGTATGAAGAAGCGCGGAGAGGGAGATTCGAACTCCCGGGGTGAGACACCACCGGATTTCAAATCCGGCGCCGTGGGCCAGGCTTAGCTACCTCCGCTTATTCCACCTTTATTGATAAGATATATTTAACCTAAACGTCCGCCGGATGTCTTTTTACGTTCTCGAAGTTAGAACATTTCTTGTCATAATACCACATGAGGAACATGAACCACACCATCTCCAACGGTACCGCGACCGCACCGGGAAGGGCTGCATGCGGTTGTCCAGCGAACAATACCATTGCCAACGTCATTGCCAATGCACTGTTCTTCCATATTGCTGATAATATCATGACAATGCGCCTTTCCTTGTTCATTCCCATTCTCATGAGAATGAACTCCACTGCGGCCCATACCACAATTAGTCTGATCATCACCGCCAACGCGACTTCCAGCACAAGAATCGGTTCATTGAAGATGAAATCCCGGTTGTTTCCGAATGCTACGAAAATGAGTATGAAATACAGTATGTTCAACGATATCCCTCTGCTGTTCGGGGATAACGGAGCTTTTTTCAGCGGGACAGAAATGATGAAAGGCAGCAGAACGAACAGCAGCACATACTTCAATATCTCCAGCGGATCAACTGCGTTACCTATCAGCAATTGCGTCAGCAATGGCGTCAGTGCTATGGCCATGATGTACATCACTGCCACCGAAACAACGGAAAGTTTCGTATCGCCTTTCATTATCAATGTTGAAGGTATGACCGATATCGCGCACGGAACTGCGGCCATTATCACCCACCCCATCCACATTTCCTCTCCAAATGGAAGGCCCAGAAGGAGGATCGATATCAACGACACATAATAACAGAAGAACACTGCAGTTATGACATCCTTCTTCTTTTCGGTGATGTCCTTTTTGCTGAATCTCAATCCGGTCAGAGAAAGGCTCATCATCGCAATTAGAGAGAACATTATCAGGAATTCTCCCATTCCATCGTCGATCTCACCTATCGCGAGACCGAACACCAACGCGGCAGCGACCCAATAACGGATGTTGGTAAGGACGTTCAGCAATGCCACATCATCACCTGAAGAAATTCATCGCATCCTTTACCGGATCCATCGACTGTTTTGCGTTAAGCTGTTTCTGATATTTTGATATCCTTGAATCCAGTATTACAGCCATTCCGCGGTCTGTAGGGGTCCTTATCAATCTCCCTATGGCTTGTTTGATCTTCCTCAGCGCGGGAACCTCAGATGTATATTTCCAGCCGACACCGAAACCGTACTTCTGATCGAATATGTCCGCCATCGCTTTCGATTCCAATGTCGGAGGAGGATACGGGATCCCAATCATGACCGCAAAACACAGCTCATCTCCGGGGAAATCGATGCCTTCTGCGATGGATCCTCCCATCACGGTGAAGAACACTCCGTTCCGGCCTTTTCTGAACTGGTCAAGGGATGCCATGGTCCTTTTCTGCTGGCGGGATTCTTCCCAATATAAGGTCCGTTTGATATTCTCCTCGAAATAAGGTCTCATCTTTGTCATCATCCCGTAGGATGGGAAGAACACCAGCGTGTTCTTCTCTACCGCGTTGCACAGCTTCACGGTCATCTTCTCTATCCTGTGCATCATTCCAGGATCCCTTTTCATCTCATCATATTTCGTTGTCAGGTCGTTCACATACAGGACCACCTTGTTCTCGGGCGGGAACGGCGAGTCATATATTCTTGAAACAGTGGAGTTCGGAAGTCCTATCGTACGTATGTACTGGTCCAAAGGCTGCAAAGTGCCAGACATGTGAATCGCACCTTTCAGACCGCGCATGAATCCCGTTATATCCTTGGGATCGATGCATGCTGCGGATAAGAACTCGCCGTCATCATCCGCTTTTATTGTTTTTATATACTGGTCATCCGGGGAAAGTACCCAATCCTTCAATGCTGTGCCTAATGCATATACTTCAGATATCTTGTGTATACCTTTGTCCAGCATCCTTTCCGTTTGCGATTCGCCGAGTTCGATCATCTTGTCTATCATTTCAGAAAGATCGAACAATGTCTTGTCCAGCTTATCCATCAGATAGTTCTCTAGGATGTGAGGTTCAAGTTTTGCTTCTCTCTTCACGATGGATATTCGTTCGACTGCGATCGAACGAACGGCGTTCTTGACCTGTGTCAGGAAATCCTTCATCGGCAATTCCTGAAACACCCACGGATTCTTCATCTGGTCGCATTCTTCAAGAGCCTGGTCTATCGTGCGTTTACGTATGATGAAGCTTTCCTGATCCCTTGCCGCGTCTATGAGATTGTGCGCTTCATCCACTATCAGCAACACCGTTTCGTAACTGCATTTCATGCTCACCAGAAGGTTCGACCTTATGTCTTCGGACAGCATGTGGACATACGGCGCGACAACGACGTCCATTTGCGACATTATTGATTTTTTCGCTTCGTACGGACACACACCGATGGATTCACAGTAATTGTCCAGCTCTTCCGAAGTGGGTATCTGACGTTTACAGTATGATTCTATGGACACGATCTCCTGCTTTGTCCTTTCATAGTATTTGCATCCGTGCAGTCCTCTTAACGTCTTGGACTTACGTTCTTCGCATATCGTCGATAATGCTTTCGGCGATATTTCGTCATAGCCTTTCATTGTCCTGAGCAGCGGACATGAACGTTTGCGTCCGGTAAGTGTTATACCCGTGACCGGTTGGATCTGTGATATGGAACGGAGTTCATTCATCACCTGATCACTTTGTGAAATTGTTCTTGTGAGGTAGAGTATCTTCTTTCCGCCGGCCTTGGCGTGCTCTAATCCTGATGCGAGCGAACATATCGTCTTCCCAGTTCCTGTTCCTGATTCAATGACTATGTGACCTGCGGCATTGAGCGTTTTGACAATGTCCTTGATGGTCTCGAGCTGCTGCCCTCTCGGTTCGTAGGGAAGATACGGTGCATCAGGATTGCTTTTGATCTCTTTCCTCACCGCGGGCTGAGTTCTGATCTCATCAACGGTGTTGTTCTGAACATCCATCAGTGATGATTGCCTGCTCCCGCCGTCACCTGTTTCGATATTACCGCAGTTCCGGCATATTATCGCATTGGGCGGCATAAGACTTTTACAGCGAGTGCAGAATCCCATGTCCTTACCGAATACGGTATCGTTTATAACTATTATCAAGACAACGTTGGATACGTAGCAATAGTTATCTATTGCATCCAACATCGGGAGAGCATGGACGACCGTTACAGAGCTACGATCGACAATATCGTCAATCCTGATGCGCTGATTCCGGGCATGCCTATTGACAAGATATGGATGCTGTTGGGAGAAGCTGAAGAGATCCTTTCAGATTATGAACGCGAACTGGCGATCGCTTATCTGAGCTGTAACCATTCTGAAGTGAAACATCTGTGTACCACCCTCCTCAGAGGTCAGCACGACGCCTCGATCATCACATCTCTGACGCTTGTCAGGGACAGGATGAAAGAGGAATTAAAAAAGAGAAAGATGTCAAAGGTCTAGATCCTTTATCAATTTCGGTATCCCTGCTTCGAAGTTCACACCGAAACGTATGTCCGTACCTGCATCCTTCGTCCTTTGAATACTTCTTGCGGTGAAGTCCACTGCTATCTCTATTGATCTCTTCAGTGTCTTTCCGTTTACCAGTGAGGATACGAGAACACTTCCGAAGACGTCTCCCGTTCCGTGATAATATCCTTCGATGCGCTTCGAGAACGCATATCCTATTTCGGATGTTTCGGAATCATAGCATGCTGCACCTAATTCCGCATCATCGAAGTATACGCCTGTGAGGACGACCTTTCTGGAACCTATCTTTGCCAGTTCCCTTAGGAGTGATTCTATGTATTCTCTGGTGTAAGGGCCTTCCGTATATTCTTTCCCCAGCATCAGAACGGCTTCCGTGATGTTCGGCATGATTATGTCCGCTTTTGAACACAATTTTCTCATTCCTTCCGGGAAGTTCTTCGGGAAAATTGAATACAGCACACCGTTGTCAGCCATCACCGGATCGACAGCTATCATCGTTCCGTCCGTCTTCAGGTCGCTGAAAACGTTCTTCACAATGTCTATCTGTTCGAATGATCCCAAGAATCCTGTGTATATTGCATCGAAGCTCAGATCAAGGGTCTTCCAGTGGTTCACTACAGGCACTATATCGTCAGTAAGATCACGGTACGTGAATCCTTCGAAACCGCCTGTGTGGGTTGACAGCACCGCGGTGGGCATTACGGTCGTCTCAATACCTGCTGATGATATTATCGGTAATGCTACCGTGAGCGAACATCTTCCGAAACAGGATATGTCATGTATCGCCAAGACGCGTTTCTGATCTTTCATGAGGAACCCGAAACAGAGAGGATAATTAAAGGTGTTCATAGAGCGATACGCAAATAACCTGAATGATATACTGATACGATGAGCATAAGCATAACTGAAGTCGTCGATATCGATGATCTGAAGGAAACGGCAAGGATCGCGAAGACCTCTTGGACCGAAACCTACGTTCCGATCATAGGGAGGGAACAGACGGACTACATGATAGAACGGTTCCAGTCATATGATGCGATGCTTGACGGAGTGAAGAAAGGAGAACGTTATTATCTCATATCCTTCAACGGGATATACTGCGGTTATTTCTGTCTGGTGAACGAATCTGAAAAGGTGTTCCTGAGCAAATTGTATGTACTGAAGGAATTCCAGAGGAACGGTATCGCAACTTCTGCGTTCGAATTCATCAAGATACTTTGTGACCGCAGGAAGATATATCTCACGGTGAACAGGAACAACCATCCTGCAATGGGATTTTACAAAAGAATGGGATTCATTGAAGCGTACGACCAGGTGAAGGACATAGGCAACGGATTTGTAATGGATGACCATGTCATGGAGTATCAGAGGTAACATGTTCATACCCGCGACCGAAAAGGAAATGAAGGAAAGAGGGTGGGATTCCCTTGACATCATCCTGGTGTCCGGAGACGCTTATGTTGATTCCTCATATAACGGAACTGCAGTGATCGGACATTGGCTCATCGAGAACGGTTTCAGGGTGGGAATTATACCGCAGCCTTCTTTGGATAACGACGATATAGAGCGTCTCGGGCGGCCTGAACTGTTCTGGAGCGTCTCGGGCGGGTGCGTTGACTCCATGGTCGCCAATTATACGGCGACGAAGAAGTTCAGAAAGGATGATGATTTCACTCCCGGCGGCGTGAACGACAGAAGACCTGACCGTGCATGTATCGCATATACGAACCTGATAAGGAAGCACTTCAAGAACAGTTTCGTTGCGTTGGGAGGGATAGAAGCGAGCCTCAGGCGCATAGCGCATTATGATTTCTGGTCTGATTCTATAAGAAGATCCGTGCTGTTCGATGCTAAGGCAGACGTCATAACCTATGGCATGGCTGAGCTTTCGAACTTAATGCTGGCACAGTGCCTCAGAGATAAGAAGGAATGGGTCGATGTTCCCGGCATCTGTTATGCTTCGCCGACCAAACGAAGCGGTTACACGGATATTCCGAGCTATGAGAAATGTAAGGAAGATAAGAGCGACTTCATCAAAGCGTTCAATATCTTCTACAAAAGCAATGATCGCAGATCGAACGGGATCGTTCAGAAACATAACGAACGGTTCTTGGTGCAGAATCCCCCTCAGCGCATCGAACAGGAAATACTTGACAGGATATACGGAATGGATTTTGAGGACCGTGTCCATCCCATCCATTCCAAGTACGGAAAGGTACGTGCAACAGATACTATCAAACAATCAATAACAACACACCGCGGATGTTACGGTGAATGCAACTTCTGTGCTATTGCGGTCCATCAAGGCCGAACCGTGATCAGCAGAAGCGAGGATTCGGTCATCCGGGAGGTCGAGAAGATAGTATCAAGAAAGGGATTCAACGGCATAATCTACGATGTCGGAGGGCCGACGGCAAACATGTACGGCATCGAATGCCCTAAGAAGATCGAATCGGGGGAATGTAAGAACAAGAGGTGCATGTTCCCCAGGATATGTGATACCCTGCCTGTCGATCATTCTCCTCAGGTCAGACTGTTGGATCGCATTCAGGCTGTTGAAGGCGTAAAGAAGGTATTCGTATCATCAGGGATACGATATGACCTTGTACTTTCGGATGAGAACGGCAAGGAATACATTGACAAGATCGCCAAGGACAACGTTTCCGGACAATTGAAGATTGCTCCGGAACATGTTTCCGAGGAGGTTTTACATCTGATGGGAAAACCCGGACGCAACGTTCTTTTGAAGTTCAAAGAAGAATTCGAAGATTCGAACAGGAAGTTCGGAAAGGATCAATACTTGACATATTACTTCATGGCAGCCCATCCCGGATGTTATGAAAGACATATGGAAGATCTTGACAAGTTCGTTCACTCGCGCCTGAAGACCAATCCAGAGCAGGTGCAGATATTCACGCCCACGCCTTCCACGATATCGACAATGATGTACTATACCCGCAGGGATCAGGATGATACGAAGGACATCAAAGCGGAACATTCCATGCAGATGAAACTGAAACAGAAACAGATACTCATGAAATGATCAGAGCGTGAAGTTCAGGAACTTTTCGTCAGACATCTGGATGCATATGAATTCCGTGAATCCTGACTCCCTGAGGCGTCCGTTGTCCTCTTTGAACACTTCGATCGCTTCTTCCGAGTTCGGAGCTTCTATCATATCGAGGATCTGCATACTGCCTCCTGTGCTGCCGGCAGGAGAAAGGGAAGTGCCTTGAACAGAAACTATCATGAATCTCATATTACCACAAAATACCGAAAGTGGTGGATCCAACCGGATTTGAACCGGTGACCTCCCGGTTATCAGCCGGGTGCTCAAGCCAAGCTAAGCTATGGATCCACTTAATCTGGGGAAAAGGTAGGTATGATAAAAAGGTTTTGACTGCCCGCGGCATGCCGAGGAGGGATCGCTTACATATCGAAGACGTTATTCAACGCCAGATATGCCTTTGCCGTGACATTGATCTATTGAACAGCATTCTTTGGTCTCATCGAATCGGAAAGGAACATGACGTAACGTATCAGGACGTACACCACCATAACGACCGCTATCACAACGGACATCATTCGGAAGGCATGGAAAACGCTTTCCTGAAGGCCATAGAACGATTCGATCATGCTTATTGACACCATACTTATGGCAAGAGGGAAAGTGAATGCCGCATAGCTCGGATAGAACTTTCTTTTCACCATGAAAGGCATATATGCCAGCACTGCAACATAACTCATTATTCCCATGATCGCAAGCACCCCTGCAACAGCATCATTCGCAGATGTCCCATATGATGTCAGGTACCCCACAAAAAGAAGGTTCGGAGGTGCAGCAAGTATTGCCAGGTTCGGTATTGCGGGTTCCGGTATACATTTCACTTTCACGACGCGGTACAGTATCACCGGCAGCAGGATCACATACGCGATCGTTCCGATCCAGAACAGCATCTTTCCGATCTCCGTATACCCCATCGCCGCGGATGTGATCGAACCGGCAACATGACCGATGAACATCACGAACCAGCTGGGGAACACGTTCTTCATATCGAACCCTATCATGAATTTGCGAATGAAGAACGGCATCATCACGAAACACAGGACAATTGCAGAAGCCCACAGGAACGATGCTGCGCCTTCTGAATACCCGTTAACGTAGGTTGAAAGGATCATCACCGTCATACAGTATGTGGGAAGCACTCCGAACAGTATCGGGCTTCCAAGGTCCTTTCTGATACCTTTAACGTCGGTTATGACACGTAACGAGAACAGTATTATCAGAACAGCCGAGAGAAATGCGAATATGCTCACGTAATCATCATAGTTCTGCGAAAGATACCTGTCCAATGATGCCATACCCAACGCAAGACCGCATATCGGTATCGGTACGCCGGAAAGGATCTCCCCGAGTTTCCCCATGACCACACATACCATTACGGGAATGATAAATGTTTCACACGACGGAAGAACAATAAATATCTGAAGGCTGTTCCTCACTTATGTCCGGCGCATTCCATTGGGTACGTGTTCGTCTTTTCTGTTATTCCACAGAGAACGAGCAGAAATTGGAAGAGGTCATGGAGTCTATTACCGGAACTTCTGAATTCGTCAGAGAATACACCGACGGCCACCATGGCAACTCGATAACCATATTCGATTGCGAACTCACCAAAGATGCACAGACAAGGAAACTCTTCGGCAATCTCGGAAGTGCTGTACTTGAGGACATAAGATCGGAATTGGAAGAGAAGATCGATGACGACTGTGTTTTCTACACCAGATTGGATAAACAGAAGGCCGTTCAGGGAGAATTCGTCACGGGACATCGCGGCGACGTGATATCAATTACTGGAAAACTGGTATCGCATCCTGCCAAGAAAGCTGTTGCCGTTAGGAATATGGCATCATTCCTGGATTCCCTCTGACTGCTTTTTGATTATGCGTACGCTGTGTACACGCCGGTTCTTGGTGGATTTGACCGATATCGTTGCTTCACCGATGTCTATCGTATCGCCTTTCACAGGTATGCGGTCGAGTATATACTGCACATAACCGCCCACACTGTGGTCCTCATACTCCTCAGGATCGAACCTTATCTCCAATTCATCCATTACATCGTAAACGTTAGCGCCTCCGAGCACTGAATATGTGTGATCGTCTTCTTTGACGATCGCATACTCGATCTCGTCGCTCTCGTCCCATATCTCACCTACCAGTTCTTCGACGATATCTTCCAGCGTAACGATACCCATCGTTCCGCCGTATGAATCGAGAACGACCGCCATATGTGTCTTGGCCTTCTGCAGATCAGACAGCAGGGAAGATACCTTGGTGGATTCCGGAACGAACTTCACAGGCCTCAGGATGTCATTGATGGTCATTTCCTCTGAATCGAAGTACTGATTGTAGAAGTCCTTGACATACAGAACGCCGATCGCCCTGTCCACCGTTTCGTCGTATACCAGGAGCCTTGAGAAACCTGTTGATGTGAACATGTATTTTATCTCATAACGGTCGGCGCGGACATCCACTCCTTTTATATCCACTCTGGGTGTGAATATTTCATTCACCATTATGTCATCGAACTCGATGGCGGATTTGATGAGTTCGCTTTCGTGTTTCTCCAGTGTTCCTTCCTCTTCGATCTCATCTATCATCACGATCAACTCTTCTTCAGTTATCGTCGGAGTGTCATCTTTTTTGAGACGGCGGGTCATTGCGCTCTTCAGTTTAAGGAAGAGAACGCTTATGGGGGTGAATGCCCAGACAACTTTGGAAATTGACGGGGCGACCGCCATTGCCACACTTTCTGCTTTCTCTTTGGCGATACATTTCGGCGTTATCTCACCGAACACCAGTATCAGCAGCGTGATGACCAATGTGGAAACAACGGACGGAACGAAGTCTGATGACGCATTTACCATCAGATTGATGAAGAACATCGTACACAACGATGATGCCAGAAGATTCACTACATTGTTGCCTATCAGTATGGTCGTCAGCATCTTGTCGAAATTATCTGATATCGCAAGTGCCTTCTCCGCACGTTTATTGCCTTCTTTCGCTAAGTTCTTCAAACGTATCCGATTCAGGCTGGCGAACGCCATCTCGGACATGGAAAAATACGCTGAGATCGAGATGAGTATGACCAGCGCAAAGATAATGATCAAACTGTTAGTATCCATCTCATGCGGCCTCTGGTCTCATGGGTACCTTTAAAACGATCGTTTGTTGTGCATTCATTCGAATCCAGTTCTCCATATGTGCTCATAGTTTAAAATATTGTAGATTAAAAAATAAGAAAGGATTTGGGAAAAAATGTTTAGTTGAACTTCTTTTTGACCTCGTTTGAAAGCATGAAGTACAGCATGTATACGTTCGTTATCACCGCAAAGATAGTACCTATCGCGGAAATGATGCCTTTCAGTTCTCCGAAGTCAGTGTCAATGAGGTCCAGGAATCCGATCACGATCAGAAGCAGGAACACAACAACGAGGATTATCCACCATATATTGCTTGATGTCTTTCCGGAATACATGGTGAATCCCAAGAGTGCGGCGATTATACCTATCAGGACGAACACCAATATTACCACGAATCCGCTCTGCAGTGCACCTGCAACGATATACGCTATTCCGTATATGATCAGGTAGAACTGAACTATGTTCACTTTTCCTTTTATGCGCCCGGCGTATGCGAGAAGACCGACCACGAGCAGGGCCAACCCGAGAACAACACCTGACATGTTGTTGCCGAATATACTGGCGCCTGTCGCGATTATGCCTGAGATCAACGCAAAGAGTCCGAACATCTTGTAGTTGTCTACTATTGATGAAGACATGACTGCAGTAATGCCCGTTGCGTTTATAATTCTACCCATTTGACGAAGATTCGCGCATGTATTTCGGGAAAGACAGTGTTCTGTTCTTCTTGTTTTAAATAGTATTATAATAATAAGAGGGAAAAGGAGAGTGTATCCTGTGGTAGAATTCAAATACGAAGTAGTCGAGAGGATCGCAGTGCTTTCGAAATCATCCAAAGGCTGGACCAAGGAGCTGAACTTGATAAGTTGGAATGACAGGGAAGCAAAATATGATATAAGGGAGTGGGCACCTGACGGAGAGAAGATGGGTAAAGGCATCACTCTGTCTGATGAAGAAGTATCAATGCTCAAGAAGGCCTTGGCCGACAGGGACATCTAAACCATTTTTTAAAACATGACAGAGCGCCTGGAGTACCTTGAGCACTTTCTGGACTCTGTCGAGTTTGTTTCTTCCGGGAAGAAAGGTTCCATTTCCAATGATAAATGGCTTGTGTCCAATTATCAGAGTTCCTTTTTCACCATTGTTGAAAAGCACCTTAAGAATACCGACCATCGCGTAAGGTCGGAAACGGTTATACTGCTCACGAATGTGAAGGAACGTTCTGCGGCCCCGATAATAAAAGAGATGCGTTCGAGTGACAACGAGAATGTAAGCAGCGCATGCCTGGGGTTTCTGAAAGCAGTAGGAGAGGACGATGAGCTCATTCCTCAGCTCATTGGAACGCTTGACCTGAAACACGGACAGGAATTCAAGAAAGCTGCGATGAAATTGGCATCAGTAGGAAGGCGCGAAGATGTCAAAGACATCAGAAGGATCTACGGACAGGTCGACGGAGAGATGCGCGAGGACATAAAGAAGACGCTTCTGGCTGTGATCGGCAGATATGATGATCTTGCATCGAAAAAAGAGCTTTTACTAACAGTGCCAGTCTTCCCTAATGAAAAAAATTTCATAAGCTTCCTGAACAGCTCTGAAGAGTACCTTGACATAAGATACCGAGATAAGATATCCCCTAGAAAAAGGATCAGTTCGGACACCTACAACAACGTTGTAAGGGGGATGAAGAAGATGAGGATACGAATGTTCAATGAGTCAGATAATCTTATCAATTATCCTGAAGGACTTACTAAAAGATATAATGATCTTGTGGACCTTCTTGCCTGGGCATCAGAGGATCTATTGAAAAAAGAAGTGGATTGGAATATCGATGCCGGAACGATGTGTCCGAAATGCGGAAGCAAGATGGCATTCGGTAATGACGTTTGGAAATGTATCGAATGCGGACATAACAGATAGTTTTTGTACTCTAGTATAAATACTTGATACGCCTGCCAGATTATGGTATTCGAGATATTATAGTAGCCTGGTCCGTCCAAATGGGTAAAGGTAAGATGATATTGGGATTACCTTAAAAGAAAAATTAGGTGAATAAAATGGCCTACGGACAACAGAGAAACTTCAGGGACAGAGACCAGCCGAGAGAAATGCACAAGGCACAGTGCTCAGACTGTGGAAA